>Ga0268299_1000170_pt1 | contig 257343 bp, 210 predicted proteins | sample NOBtaG_FD_193484 | JGI IMG/M metagenome (GOLD analysis project Ga0268299, IMG submission 193484) | Activated sludge microbial communities from bioreactor in Nijmegen, Gelderland, Netherland - NOB reactor | ecosystem: Engineered > Bioreactor > Aerobic > Activated sludge | place: Netherlands...
GGTGGCAGCGGGCGCGAGCACTCCGTGGAAGTTCGTCAGGTGGAGCCCCTTCGGCACGATGAGGGCGATGAGCCGCTTCACCAGCTGCTCCGCAGTCAGCACCCTCTCTTCGTCTCGTACGCGTAGCGGCCGTCGTCGCGTCGAGTCAGCCTCGACTCCGCGACTGGCCCTCTCGCCCCATACCTCGCCAGGCGCATCGGAGTCCTCAGCCCCAACGCGAAGCTCGAGGTCGCGGGCGAGATCCGGTCGACGAGCACCCGGGGTGCCCGGCTGCGCCGGCAGAGAGCCCGTCAGAGCGGTGCGGTTCGCGAGCGGTCGCCGCGGTGCCTTCCTGTGGCGCCCCTCTCTCGGAGCGGCGAAGATGTGCCGGTGTCCGGCCTGCGTGGCGTCACGCTCGGTGTCGTGGTCGCCGCAGGCGTGGCCGCAGCCGAGCCGCGGGTGCTCGTCGCCCAGGAGGGCGGCCCTCCGTCGGTGACCGCCGCGGTCGAGAAGGGCCTCAAGGCGAAGGGCGTCGGCGTCGCGCCGGCCTCCGACGCCGCGGCCGCCTGTCTCTCGCACCCGCCGGGTGACCGCGCGAAGTGCCTGGGAGGAGCGATCGACGACGCCGGCGCCGACGCGCTGCTCCTCCTGTCGGTCGTCGAGCTTCAGGGAAGGCTCGCCATCACGCTGCAGCTCCACGGCGCAGGCGGCGGCGCCGTCATCGGCCAGGAGTCCGCGCCCAAGACGCTCCCGAAAGACGTTGCGCGCGCGCTCGCCCCCGCGCTCAAGGTGCTCGCCGCGGCTGTGAAGGCCGCCGCGAAGGAGCGCGCCGCGCGCCCCGCCCAGGCCGCTGCGCCGCCGCCCGCGCCCGCTCGGGAGGCTCCGGCCGCCGCCGCACCGGCGCCCGCTGCTCCCGCGCCGGTCGCTCCGCCGAGGCCGCCGGCCGACACAGCCGCCGAGCTCGTCAAGCTCGCGATGTACGATTTCAAGATCGCCGGCGCCCGCGCGGACTCCGTCGCGGCCGTCAAGGCGGTGGTGGCGAACGAGCTGCAGCGCTCGGGCCTCTTCAAGGTGACGACCTCCGATGAGCTGCAGTCGGTGCTCGCGCTCGAGCGGCAGAAGCAGCTGATGGGCTGCAGCGACGACGCCAGCAACGAGTGCATGGCCGAGATCGCCGACGCGCTGGGCGCCGAGTACATCGTCACGGGCACGGTGAGCGCGATCTCGGAGGGCCTGTCGCTCGACCTCGGCCTCATCGACGTGCGCAAGGTGCGCCGCGCCGCGACCGTGGTGGTGCCCGCGCCTTCCGATTCGGCGCTCCTGGCCGAGCTCCCCGGCGCGGTGACCCGGCTCATCGCCCCCGTCGCCGAGCGGCGGTCGGGCTTCCTCGTCGTCGAAGTGGCCGAGCGCGGCGCCACCGTGAAGATCGACGGAGTCGTGCGCGGCACCACGCCGCTCGATGGCCGCTTGACCGTCGCCGGCGGGAGCCGCCGCGTCACGATCGAGAAAGACGGCTTCGTCACCTGGGAGAAAGACGTGCGCGTGGCGTTCGAACAGGTTTCGCAGGAGGTCGTGACGCTCGTGCCGAGCCCCGACTACATCGCGCGGTATGAGGCCCGCGCCTCGCGCATGCGCCTGGGCGCGTGGATCTCGACCGGCGTCGCGGTCGCCGCGGGCGCCGCCTCGGCCACCTTCTACTTCCTGATGAGCGCGCGGTACCGCGAGTTCCAGGTGCACAAGGCGAAGCTCCAGATGGGCACCGAGATCGAGGGCACGCTCGACCACCGCGCCGAGGCCGAGCGCCTCGCCGCGAGCGTGTCGTTCAACCGCGCCGTCGCGATCGGAGGCCTCGCGCTCGCCGGCCTGGGCGCCGCCGCCGCCGCGTTCTTCTTCATCGCCGGAGACAGCCCCTCGCGGTACGCGAAGTTCCACGACGTCGTCGCGGTCATCACCCCGTGGGGCGCGGCCGTGCAGGGGGCCTTCTGAGCGCGACGACGCGAGCCGCCTGCGCTGCGCTGCTCGCGGTCTCCGCGTGCGACATCGATCTCTCGCTTCCTCCGCGGCCGGCCGAGGAGGATCGCACGCCCCCCGCCTTCACCGGGCGCGAGCCCCAGCCGGCCTTCGCGACCGAGGGCACCCTGGTTCGCTTCTCGTTCACGAGCTCGAAAGACCTGCCCGAGCTCGCGCGCGAGCCGCGGCCGAACCCCGAGGTGACCTTCGCCGGCGCCGAGATGTCGTGCACGCCGCTCGGCGCCGATCGGCGCGACTTCGACTGCACCCTGGTGGTGTCGCGCAGCCTGCCCGCCGGGCCGCAGGGCTTCACCGTGGTCGGGCGCGACGGCCGCGGCAACGAGAGCCCGGTGTGGCCGGCTCCCGGCTTCTCGGTCGAGCTCGACTTCGACGCTCCGATGCTCACCACGCAGGTCTCGGGCACGACCGCCGAGCTCGCCCAGGTGCTCACGTTCGCCGTCGACAGCAACGAGCCGCTGCGCGAGCCGCCCGCCATCACGTCGGCCTTCTTCGCGACCGGGGCCGGCTGCAGCGGCGCCGCGCCGCCCTACAGCTGCACCGGCCGCGTGTCGGCGCTCACCCCGCTGGGCCCCGCGGTGCTGGCGGTGCGCGGCGTCGATCGCGCCGGCAACGCGGCCGATGCTCCGCCGGTGACGCTGCAGATCGTGCCCGCGGCCGGCAACCCGCCCGTCGCGACGTTCGTCGCCGCCACACCGAACCCCGCGCGGCCCGGCGTCGCCGTCACGCTCGCGTTCACCGCCGATCAGCCGCTCACCGACTGCGGCGCCTCGGTCGCGGGCGTCACCGCCGACGGCTGCGCGCCGCCGTTGATGGGCACGGCCTGCCAGTGCACCTTCACCGTGCCGCCGGGCATGGCCGAGGGCAGCTTCGCCATCGACGTGCGGGTCGGCAACGCGAGCGGGCAGGGGTCGGACACCGACACGCTCTACGTAGACCGCACGCCGCCGGTGACGCTGGGGCACGACGGCGGGCTCGTCGTCGTGCGGCACCCGGTCGGAGTGGCCGACGGCGTCACCGTGCCGGCCGGGCCGCTCGGGCGCGACGACGGCGGAGCTGCGTACCCCGGCCGCGACGTGGTGGCGGTCGCGATCTACGCGTCGTCGGCGGCGATGACCCCGCTCGTGACGGTGTGGCTCGACGGCGGCCCGCAGCTCGACGTGCCGCTGCCCGGCACCGAGACGGCAGGGCCGCGCTCGCCGGTGGCGCGCGTCGTCGACCTCGCCGGCAACACCGCGAGCAACTTCGTTGCGCTCGCCGGCGCCGACGTGGCGGGCCCGGTGGGCGTGGGGGCAGCCATGACCTTCGAGCGCCGCGACCTCACCCAGGCCGACTTCGTCTGGGGCGACGCCGGGAGCTTCGTCGACTCGTCGTACCTCTCGAGCGTGGAGCTGTACGACGCGGCCGACGCCGGCGCCGGCTCGGGGCCGGTGGCGACCGACCTCGGCTTCGCGCCGATCGCGGTGGGCACTCCGGCGTCGTCGTACCCGGTGCTGTGGGCGGTCGGCGTCGACAAGTGCGGCAACCGCGGCGCGCGCGTGCCCGTCGCGAACGGACAGGATCTGCAGCCGCCCCAGGTCGCCGCCGCGAGCGTGCAGATCGTCAGGCGCGACCTCTCGCAGGCGGACGGGGTCAGCGCGGCCAGCGGCGCCTTCACCGACAACTTCACCGTCTCGAGCGTCTCGGTGTTCGCGGCCGCGAGCGGTGGCGCCGCGATCGCCACCGGCGTGCCGACGGCGGCCGGCGGCCTCGCCGAGGTGCCCGTGGGCACGAGCCAGGGCGCCTGGTACGACGCGCCGTGCAACGTCTGGGTCGCCGCGCGAGACAAGGCGGGAAATGCGAGCGCGCGCGCGATGGTCATGGCGGGCGCCGATACGTCGGGCCCGGCGGTCGACTCCGCCGCCCTCTCCGTCGTGCGGCGTGACCTGACCGCTCCCGACGGCGTCGTCGGCGCCCCCGGCGCCTTCTCCGACGCTCTCGGCGTGAGAGACCTGTACGTCTCGCGCACGGCATCGACGGTCTCGCCGCTCGCCTCACGGCCCGGCCCGCTGCCCGCGAACGGCTCGTTTCCCGAGCTCGCGTTCGGCACGGCGACGAGCTCGCTGGGAGCGCCCTTCGTCGGCGCGCGCGACAAGTGCGGGAACCTGTCGTGGGCGGTGCCCGACGCCGGCCTCGTCACGTCGGGGCCCACCGTCAACGGCAACCTGCTCGTGATCGTGCGGCGGCCCTACGGCCAGCTCGACGGCGTCTTCGCCATGCCCGGAGCCGTGACCGACCCGTGGGGCGTCGTCGACGCCGGCGTGCACGCGACCGCAGTCTCGAACGCCCGGCTCGCGTGGCCGGTGGTCGACGCGCTGGGCGGCTTCGCCGAGGTGCCCGTCGGCGACCCCGACGCGTCGTACCCGGCGTTGTTCGTCGAGGCGGCCAACAAGGCGGGGCTGCGCACCCGCGTCGAGGCGATGATCGGCCGCGCCACCCCGCCGACGCTCGACGCAAACGGCGTCGTCATCGTGCGGCGCGGCTTCACCGAGCACGACACCGTGCTCGGGCTGCCGGGGGCGTACACTTCGGTGTGCGCCGCCGGCCCCGTCTACCTCTGCTCGGCGGTCAGCACGTGCAACGCCGGCTCCGCCTTCGCGCGGGCGCCCGCGCAGCCGAACGGCGCGTTCGACGAGACGCCGATCGGCACGCCCACCAGCGCGCCGTCGTGGGTTTCGGCGGCCGTGCCCGACAAGTGTGGCCTCGTGTCGCCGACGAGGGTCAACGTGGCCGGCTACGACGTGGCGCTGCCGTTCGTCGACGGCCGGCGCGCCACGTACCTCGACCGCGCGCACCCGGCGGCGGACGGCGTCTGGGCCGACGCGGGCCTCGTCGTCGACGCGCACCCGGTGCGGGTCGAGCTCGTCTCGGTCGCGGGCGTGCCGCTGGCCGCCCCCATCGATCTGCCCGACGGGGGTGGCTTCGCCGAGCAGTCGCTCGGCCCCGGCGCATGGGAGCGCGTGCTGATGCGCGTGCGGGACAAGGCCGGCCACACGGTCGAAGCCCCGGTGCGCACCGTCGAGGCGACGTATACGCTCAGTGGCCGCGCGCCGTACGACACGAGCGCGTCGCGGCTGCAGCTGGTCGCGTTCTCGGCCGATGTCGACCCGGCCACCGTCCTCTCGGCGTACGGCATGACGCTCGGCCGGCCGGTCGACGCCGCGGCGCTGGCCGCGGCTGCGGCGATGGGCGGGCCCGTCACGCAGCACACCGCGAGCTCCGAGACGGCCTCCGTGCCGCTCGCGTGGGCGGGCGCCGCCGCGCTGCCGTCGCCGCGCGCCGGGCACGCGATGGCGTACGACCACCGCCGGGGCCGCCTCGTCGTCTTCGGCGGCCGGAGCGCGGCGGGGGTGCTCGGCGACGTCTGGGAGCACGCCGGCGGCGCCTGGCAGCAGGCGGCCATCGCCGGCCCGAACCCGCCCGCGCGCGAGAACGCGGCGCTCATCTACGACCCGCTGCGCGGCGTGTCGGTGCTCGTCGGCGGCCAGCAGGAAGACGGCGGTGCGCTCCGCGACAGTTGGGAGTACGACGGCGTTCGATGGGTGCAGACGGGAAACGCCTCCTCGGGCCCGTGGGCCGACGTCACGGGAGACTTCAACTGGGACGACGTGGCGCCCAGCACGTACGTGTACCCCTCGCCTTTGAACAACCGCCCGGGGTTCACGTACTACGCAGCGCCGACCGACGGGGGCGTCTCGGCCGTGTGGACGCTGCCCAACGTCGACGTCGCGTTCGACGCAGGGTACGGCTTCAGCATGGCGCACGACCCGATCCGCAGCGTCTCGGTCGTCTTCGGCGGCGCTTCGCGTGCATTCTCGATCGTGCGCGATCACACCGAGCTGTCGAGCGGCTCCTTCGTCATGGGCGCCCGGCCCGGGGCCGGGCTCGATCGCGAGCTCGCGTTCGACCCGGTGAGGCGCTCGATCGTGCTGTTCGGCGGGTCGGGCGCCGTCGCGTGCTGCGGCGCGCTCTACGGCGACGTCTGGGAGCTCCCGTCGACCGGGCCGCTCGCGTGGTCACCGGCCAGCCCCGGTGGCTCGGTCGCGGCGCGCATGGGCCACCGCATGGTGTGGAACCCCGACTCACAGCGGCTCGTCGTGGTGGGCGGGCTCACCGCGGCGGGCTTCACCGGCGACGTCTCTGAGCTCTCGTCGAGCTCGCCGCACGACCGCTGGGCCGCGCACCTCTTCTTCGTGCCCAAGGGCCTCACCGCCACCAACAGCCTCAGCGTCACCCGCGCCGCGGTGACCTGGGTCGGCCACGGCAGCGGCAACAGCGGCGGCGCGATGCCGGGCGCGCGGATCTTCCTGTCGTACGGGGGCGCCAATGTCTGGAGCGCGATCGGTACGACGACCGCAGCCAGCCCGGCGGTGGTGACGAACACGCTGACCTCCCCGGGCAGCTTTTCGCCGAGCGGCGTCTGGGTGCTCGCCACGTCGACGTACCCCTCGGGGCCCGGCGTGCCGAGCAGCATCTCGACCGACTACTTCGAGCTGCAGCTCACGTACAGCACGCCCTGACGGCGAGGCGTGTGAGGCGCGCGTGTGATGCACCCGCTTTTCGTGGAGCGCGCGGTGCTCGGGCTGATGGTCAGCGCCGGCGCACCCTCGCCGGGGCCAGTACGAGCAAGAGCAGCAGCCACGCGCCGCCTGTCGCACTGACGCAGCCGCAGCCCACGCTCAGCGAGCTTTGGGGGCCGACCGCCCCGCCGGCGCTCCCGCCCTGGCCACCGGCCGTCGCGCCGCCTGCCGCGCCGCCTGCCGCGCCGCCTGCCGCGCCGCCTGCCGCGCCGCCTGCCGCGCCGCCTGCCGCGCCGCCTGCCGCGCCGCCGCCTCCGGCTCCGCCGGTGCCGCCGTCGACGCACACGCCCATCGCGCACGCCTGCGAGCTGCACTGTGCGTTCGCGTCGCAGTCGGAGCCTTCGGCTCGCGAGAGCCTGAGCGACCACGTGTCGCCGAGGCCCGAGCCGCCGAACAGCACGCCGACGCCTCCGGCCGTGCTGAACGCGTGGCCCTCGCGCGGCGCCGGCCGCGTCACGGCGTCGACGCGCACGTGGCCCTCGGGCGTGAAGACCCACGTCTCGTCGCTCAGGCCCCCGTCGACGCGGCCACCGAAGAAGACGGCCTGCCGCTGCGCCGGCACGTAGATGGCGGCGGCGTGGCTGACGGGCGGCGCGGCCCCGAGCAGGGCCCAGCCGCCGCCGTCGAAGCCCCACAGCTCGCCCTTCAGCTCGCCCGCGACGGTGACGCCTCCGGAGTACAGCGTGAGCCCCGAGGCGAGGTGGTGCGCCATCGCGGCGCCGCTCGTCTGCCCCGGAGCTCCCGAGCTCAACCCCCACGCACCGGCGCCCGGCCAGTGGTGCGTGTCGGAGGCGGGGGCTCCGCCGTTGAGCCCCCCGGTGGCGACGAGCCCGAGCCCCGGGTGGAAGGTCATCGCGTGCTGCGAGCGCGGCTGGCCGGGCGAGGCGATGCTGCTCCAGGCGCCGCCGTCGTACTGGTAGGCGTCTCCGAGGGTGGCCGTACCTTGCCCACCGTAGAGCACGACCGTGCGGCTGCGCGCGTCCCACGCGAGCGCGGCGTCGCGGCGCGCGGGAGGCCCGGCGCCACGCGGCGCCCACCCGCCGGCGCCGAGCTCCCAGACGTCTCGCAGCAGCGCGCCTCCGTCGTGGCCGCCGAAGAGCACGTGCACGCCGCGGGCCTCGTCGAACGCCATGGCGCTGCCGGTGCGCGGGGGAGGCCGCGGCGGCAGCGCGACGAGGCGCCAGTCGGTGCCGTCCCACTCCCAGAGGTCGTCGAGCGCGGTGTTGACCCCGTCGCTGTAGCCGCCGAAGAGCACGATGCGGTCGCGGCGCCGGTCGAACCCCATCACGGCGCCCGAGCGGGCGCTGGGCCGGTTCGCGGGCGTGCGCTGGAGCCACGACCCGCCGTCCCACTCCCACGTCTCGTCGTTGTCGACCGTGCCGGTCACGCCTCCGAACAGCACGGTGACGCCGCGCCGCACGTCGTAGGCGAGGGCGACGTCGACCTGGGGCCCCGGCCGCACCGCGGGAGTACGGTCGGCCCAGGTCGCGCCGTTCCACTCCCACACGTCGTCCACGAAGACGCCGGCAGAGTCGACGCCGTTCACGAGCACCACGACTCCCCGCGCCGAGTCGAACACGGCCGCGGTGCGCTCGCGCGCCGGCGGTCGCGCGGGGGGCAGCACCTCGGCCCACGTGCCGCCGTCCCACAGCCAGGTGTCGTCGAGCCGGAAGCCGCCGCGGAAGCCGCCGAACAGCACGGCCACGCCGCGCCGCGAGTCGAAGGCGAAGCCGCCGCCGTAGCGCCTGGGCGGCAGCGCGGGCGGCGTGAGCTGGCGCCAGGCGGCACCGTCCCACTCCCAGAAGTCGTCGAGGATGTTCGCCGTGGGCAGGTGCCGGCCGCCGAACAGCAGCGCCCTGCCGCGCACGGGGTCCCACGTGAGGTGAGACAGGTGCCGTGACTCGGGCTGCACGGCGAGGTGGTGCAGGTGCCAGTCGCCGCCGAGCTCCCAGGTCGAGGGCGGCGGCGAGCTGAAGCCGGGCCCCATTCCGCCGAAGAGCAGGAGCTGCTTGCGGGCCTCGTCGTAGGTCGCCATCGCCTCGGAGCGGCCCAAAGGCCGGCCGTCGAGATCGAGCGTCCACAGCGCGACCTCGACGAGCGGATCCAAGACGACGGGCCAGCGCTGCGGCGCCGCGCGCAGCGAGAAGACGAGCCGGTCGCCCTCGAGCCGCGTCGTCACGGGCAGCGCGCGCCCGTCGGCGTCGAACGCGAACGACCTCGGCACGCGCAGGGCCACGTCGCCGCGCGCGTCGAGCAGCTCGAGCCCGAGCGCCCCGTCGCGCGTGCGGAGCGGGGTCTCGAGCCGCCACACGAGCTCGCGCGGCGCCTCGGGCCCGTGCAGCACGTATGCGACCTCGACGAACGAGCCGGCGCCGAAGACCACCGCGTCGGCCGACCGCCACGCGCCGGAGTACGTGGTGAGCGCGCCCGAGCGCGCGGCAGGTACGGCGGCGGCTCCCTCGAGCCAGAAGCGCAGCGTGCGTGAGGGCGCGCCGGAGTCGGAGACGACGAACGGCCCGGCCGCGGCCTGGGGCAGGGTGACTTTCAACGCGCGCGATCGTCTCGAGGCCGCATCGGAGCGCTCGGCGTCGCTCAGCCGCGCGGCGAGCACACCGTGGCGCGCCGCGAGCCGGTGGAAGGTCTCGACCGGCGCCCTGGCCGGGCCGACCGCGAGCGCTGTCGCGACGAGGTACGAGACCGGCACACGCGCATCTTATTCCGCGTGCGGCCGCGCGGCTGCGCTTCGATGCGCGCTGCCAGCGGGCCGCGGGCTCGGACGCCGACCTCTCATGCGGCTCAATCGCCGGGCGGCGTCTGGGTGCTCGCCACGTCGACGTACCCCTCGGGGCCGGGCGTGCCGAGCAGCACCTCGACCGACTTCTTCGAGCTGCAGCTCACGTACAGCACGCCCTGACGGCGAGGCGTGTGAGGCGCGCGTGTGATGCACCCGCTTTTCGTGGTGCCGAGCGGCGGCCGCGTACTGAACGATCTCGAGTCAGATCGCTCGGTCGCGCTCAGTGCACGACCACGAGCTCCCCGAGCCCTCCGGCGGCGATGTCCGCCCTGCCGTCGCCGTCGAAGTCGCCGCCGGCGACCGAACGCACGACGCGGGTGAGCTTTCCGTCGGTCACCGGGAACATGCCGAGCGTGATCCCGCCTCCGCTGTGATTCGTGCGCAGCGACAGCGTCGAGTTGCCGAAGTCGCCCGTCACCAGCTCGAGGCCTGGCCAGCGGTTGAAGTCACCGACGACGGCAGCTCCGCTCGGTGTGTTGCAGACGCTCGAGACGATCGCGTGCCCATTCGGACCCGTCAGGGTGTCGCCGCTCGCCGTGCCCGTCGCGCCGACGCGCACGTCGGCTCCGACGTTCGCCGCGAGGCGAGCCCCGCTGAAGATGAAGATGGCCTTGCCGTCTCCCGGCGGCGTCGCGTCGACGGAGCGCATTGGAGTGGTCACGACGACGTCAGGGACGCCGTCCTGGGTGAGATCGACGTTGCCGAAGAACGCGACGCTGAACGCACCAGAGACAGGCAGGTCCTGACGGAGCCGGACGCAGCGATCGTCTTCTGCCGTCGGCGGCGACAAGGTCGAGCTCAGCGTGTTCGTCGTGCCCGGAGCCCAGGTCCGGCCTGGCAGCAGGTAGACGGCTTGATCCGGGCTGCTCGCGATCGTGAGCCCGACGAGCAGATCGTCCTTCGAGCCGCTGCCCAGCCCCGCCGGTGTCGGGAGCACGTCTCCGGCGCGCGCGCATTGGGTGCCGAAGCCGCTCGTCGCGCCGGTCATCGTGAACGCGATGGCGCCCAGGGCGGTGGGCGTGCCCGCGGTTCCGAGGTCGTGGGTCACGCTGGTCGCTGCGGTCCACGCGCTCGAGCCGGGAATGACGAACACCGTCCCTTGCGAGGGAGAGCCCAGGGCGAGGTCATTCGTCAGAGCGCCGCTCACGAGTGCGCGGTCGAAGTCGCCCGCGGCACACGCGCCCGTGAAGGCCAGCGCCGCCGAGGTCCCGGTCACGTCGAGGCCGCGGAATCGCAGCTGCGGCGCGCTCAGCGACGGAAAGCTGCCGGCTGCACCGAGGTAGACGAACGCGAAGGCCTCGTTTCCGGCACGCCCGGTGACGAAGAAGTCGTTCCGCCCGTCTGCGTTGATGTCGCCGAGAGCGCCCGCGTGATGCCCGAACGTCACGGTGCCCGTGAGCGGGAGCACCGCGGCTGCGCCGGCTCCGTTCATGCACTGGTGCCGCGCGCTCGACGCCGCCGACAGCGTCAGGTCCGCGACGTACGGGCCGCCGCGAACGACACAGAAGAAATTGGAGCTGACGTGACCGAAGCCGAGCTCCTCGGCGCCGTCGCCGTCGACGTCCCCGAGCAGATACACGCGGGTCGTGGCGAGCTGGGGATTCGTGCCGAAGGCTCCGGCCGTGTTGTCGAGGCGCACGTGAGTGCTGGCCAACGACAGCGCATCGTTGGACACGAAGACGCTGCTCTGCGGTGAAAGCGAAGACCAGTTGCCCGCGTCGTCGCCGGCGCGCACGGCGACGTAGAGACCACCGAGCGGATGGCCGGCGTCGACGGAGCCCAACGCGAGCTTGCAGGCGTCGCCGAAGGCTCGTGGGTCGGGCCCGCTCAGCGTGATGTTCATCGGCGCGCCAGGCGCCGCGGGCGCGCCGGCGTCCGAGCCGGTCGGAGCCAGGCCGTCGCACTGGGAGAAGTAGTCGAGCTCGGTGATCGGCGCAGCCGAGTAGCGGACGTCGTAGCGCCAGACGGGGCCTCCGCTCATGAGGTTCGAGCCGACCGCGGTGAAGTCGAGCCCGAGGCGCGGCAGCCGGGGGTCGAGCGGCCCCAGGGACAGTGAGACCGGCGCCGGCGGCACGGTGTCGACGGTCACGGTGAACGTGCTCGACGCGGCGTTGCCCGCGGCGTCGCGCGCCGTCGCGGTCACGACGTGCTGCTCTGCGTTGACGAGGGTGACTCCGCGGAGCGTGATGGCGCCCGCGGTGACGAGCGTCAGCGGGAGCGTCACGTTCGTGGGGGACAGCGCCCGCGTCGACGTGCCCGCGGCTTCGAGCGAGACGAGCGACCCTCCGGCGGCGTTGGTGTCGGTGATGGTGAGCACGAGGTCGCGATCGACGTCGACGGTCGCCGGCGACAGATCATCGTCGTGGTTCCAGACGAGGGTCGCTCCGTGCGCCGGCGACGTGAACGCGACCATCGGCGCGGTGAAGTCTGCGGTGCGTGTGCTCGTGCCGGTCGAGGCGACGACGGCGTTCGTGCTCGTGCGCGCCTCGGCCTCGAGGTCGTAGGTGACTCCGTCGGCGAGGGTGAGGGGGAAGACGACGTTGCTGGCTGCCGGGAGCGTGATGGAGGCACCGGCTCCGGTGAGCGTGACGGACTGCGCGGCGCTGCACGCGGCTCCGGTGAGGGAGACGGCGAGGCCGAAGCTGGCTCCATGCGACAGGTTGAAGAACGGGCCCGCCGGCAGATTCGTGAATGCGAGCGTGCAAGCAGACGTGTCGATGGCGGTGTCGCGCTGAGCCGAAGCGAGACCGTCGACCGTGACGATGAAGCGGACGTACGACTGCTGCCCCGCGAGCATGACGGTGATCACGTGGCTCGCCATCCCGGAGGGGAGCGGTCCGCTGAATGCCGTCACCGGCGCGCCACAGGTCGAAAAAGAGGCGTCGCAGGTGCTGTAGTCGATGCTCCAGAACGACGTCCCCGTGTGCGCGATGGCGACCTGCACCTGGTAGCCGGGGTCCGCCGAGCTCGCGTCGTCGGCGGCGGTGAGGGTCGCGTTCGGCGCCGGGAGGAGAATCGTCACCGTCGGCGGGGCAGCACCGCCCGCAGTCGCACCGCCCGCCGTCGCGCCGCCCGCCGTCGCGCCGCCCGCCGTCGCGCCGCCCGCCGTCGCACCGCCCGCCGTCGCGCCGCCCGCCGTCGCGCCGCCCGCCGTCGCGCCGCCCGCCGTCGCGCCGCCCGCAGTCGCGCCGCCCGCAGTCGCACCGCCCGCCGTCGCGCCGCCCGCAGTCGCGCCGCCCGCCGTCGCACTTCCGCCCGCAGCGCTGCCTCCCGCAGTCGCCCCACCCGCGGTGCCAGCATCGCTGACGCTGGGCCCAGGACCACAGGCCGCCAGCACGACCAGGCACCCCAACGTGAACGTGCGCATGGCGCGCCACCTTACGGAATCCAGCTTCCTCCGTCGCGCTGCGGGCACACGTTGTCGCCATGCGTCCGCTCCCGCTGCTCGTCGCGGTCGGCGGCGTCCCTTCGGCGGAGCAGCGCGAGGAGCAGCAGCCACGCCATCGGGCCCAGCCCCGCGCCGCAGCCGCACCCGAGCGACAGCGTGCGCGGCTCCACCGGGGCGCCGCCGCTCGCGCTCCCGCCGGCGCTGCCTCCAGCGGCGCTGCCTCCACCGGCGCCACCTGCCGCCGCGCCGCCCGCAGTCGCGCCTCCCGCCGCGCCGCCGCCGGCTCCCCCCGCGCCGCAGACGTTCGCCGTGCACACGCCGCTCGCGCACTCCTCGGCCCCGGTGCAGGGCGACCCGTCGGGCAGCGCGGTGAGCTGGCGGCCGAAGACGCGCGGCACGTAGCCGGCGGCAGGGTCGCGGCGCTGGTAGACGACCCAGGTGCGGCCGCCCGCACCGAAGAGGAAGCTCCGCTCGCCGCCGAACTCCAGCCACCGCTCGACGCCGCCGTCGAGCGAGAGGCGCCCGAGCACGCCGCCACCGTCGGCGCCGCCGAGCGTCACGAGCGGGTCGCCCGGCTCGACGTTCACGAGAACGAAGACGGGCGGAACCGGCAGCGGTGCGGGGTCGATGACGCCCCCGTCGAGGCTCACCCGCACGAGCCCGCTTCTCGTGCCGTGGATCAGCACCCGGTAGTGCTGGCCGTCCCACGTGACATCGGGGCTGGCCTGCTCCGACGGCCCGCCTGCGATCAAGAACCCGTCGGGGTCGAGCGTCGTGCCGTCGGGCAGAACGCGCGCGCCCCACACGTCGAGGGTCCCCGCGCGGTCGTCCGTCCAGACGGCGAGCGCCTGCCCCTCGCCCGTCGCGAGCCGCAGCTCGCCCCGCATCCCCGCGGCGCTGCTCGTGAGCCCTGTCTCGCGGATCAAGGCGCCGGTGGAGCTTCGGCTCGCGACCCGCACCTGGCTGGGCCCCCCGGACATCGACGTCGTCCAGCCCACCCACCAGCCCGCGTCGAACCCCGCGACTGCGGGGTCGAGGTTGTTGCCGAGGTTGGCGACGGTGATGGGAGGCGACGTGCCGCCGTCGGTCGTCACGCGCGTGACGAGGATGTCTGCCGAGGTGGTGCCCACCTGCCACGCGACGAGGAAGCCGCCCGGCCCGGCCGCGACCGCCGGGTTGTACTCGCCGTTGCCCGCGCTGAACGCCAGCCCCGCGGCGAGCACCTGGCCGGCCGCGCCCAGGAGCGCGCCGCGAATCTGGGGGGCGCCGCTCGCCCACTCCTCCCAGGCGGCGAGCGCCGTGCTCCCGGCCGCGGCGCCGTGCAGATCGACCTGGAAGCGGCCCGACGCAGTCAGGCGGCGCAGCGGCTGCGGTTGCTGCGGCGGCTCTCCCCCGACGAGCGCGTAGACGATGTCGGGCTGAGCCGATGCCGAGGCCGTGAGCGCGACGCCGCCCCAGCCGGTGGAGGCCGCCGCGAGGGCGTCGTCGTCGGCCCCCGGCAGCGAGACCTCGAAGCCCGCCGGGTCGGGCAGCCCGCCGTCGTCGAGCACGCGCGCTCCGCGCACCTGGCCGCCCTGGAGCCACAGCACGAGCAGACCGCCGTCGGCGGCCACGGCCGAGACCGGCGTCGGCGGCGCGCCGGCCGCGACGAACACGCTGAAGCCGGCGTCGGGGTCGACGGCGCCGCCGGGCTGAACCGGCAGCGCGGCCGCCCACAGCGACGTGCTCGAGCTGCGCACGGTGAGCAGACCCCCCGCGGCGCCGGCGGTGTACTGCATCGGCATCGGCTCACCGAGCGAAGCGGCGGCCGAGAGGTAGGGCAGCGGCGGCTGCGGCGCCAGATCCGCCGAGGCGTAGCGGCGGAGGCGAACCACGCTGGGCGCGAACGAGGCGATCTGCCAGCCCGCGCCGTCGAAGAACGGCACCAGCGCCACCTCGGGCCCGATGGTCTGCTCGGTGATCGAGCCGCCGTCGGCGTCGAACAGGAACGCGCGGGAGGACGCGCTGCCGACCGTCGTCACCAGAAAGCGGGCGCCGTCGCAGGCGACGCGCGGGGCGGTCGCGAAGTTGGTGCCGGCGCCCGCGATCGCGAAGTCGGGCGAGACGGCCGCGCTCGCTCGATCGACGAACGCGCCGCGCACGGCCGGGAAGCCGAACCGGTTTTCGCTCCAGACGACCACCCACGCCGAGCCGCACGCCACGACGTCGGGGGTCACCGCCTGCCACGGGCCGAGCGGGCTGACGGGGAAGTTCAAGGTGTCGGCGACACCGCCGTCGGCTTCGATGCGCGCGCCGAAGATGGTGGAGCCGCCCGCGAACGCGCGCCCGTCGGTCCACACGGCGAGGTAGCGCGTGCCGTCGAAGGCGGCTCGTGGGTCGGCCTGCACTTCGTGGGCGGGGCCGGGCGGCAGCGGCGCGCCGAGCGGCACCTCGGGCGCGATCGCGAGAGGCGCGCGCCACGTCACCGGCGCCGGCGCAGGCGGGGAGAGCGGGTTGGAGCACGCGGCGGCGAGCACCGCGAGGAGGGCGCCTCTCACGGCCAGAGAGTATAGGCCGCGGCCTTCAGACACTCGCGTTACCGGCCGGTAGCCGCGCCGGCGACGTCTCCCAGACCACCGGCGAAGGCGATTCCGCGTTCCGTGTTAGGTTGCGCGTCACCACGTCGACGTCATCGGCCTGGAGAAACGAGCCATGACCATCGACTCCCGAGGGGCCAGCCAGAGCCGGGCCGGCGCATCGACCGCGCTGCGGCAGCGCTACGCGCTCGTCGGTGCGCTCCTGGCGCTCGCCGTGCCGGTGACGTTGCCGTTCGTTCGGGTGCTGGCGCAGCCGGGGCCGTTCGGGCTGGCGGCGCTCTTCGCCGATGTCCAGGGCGCCAAGGCCACGTATGCGTGGGTCGCCCTGTCCTCACTCGTGCTCATGGCCGGCCTCGGCTGGGTGCTGGGCGCCCGCGGCGAAGAGGCTCGCCGCTTCGCCATCACCGACCCGCTCACCGGGCTGTTCAACCGCCGCCACTTCGCGAGCCAGTTGAGCAACGAGATGCTGCGCGACCGCCGCCGCGGCCGCCCGACCTGCGTGATGTGCGTCGACCTCGATCGGCTCAAGGCCATCAACGACCGGTTCGGTCACGAACGCGGAGACGCGGCCCTGGTGACGGTGGCTGACGCGCTCTCGCGCGGCTGCAGACGTGACGACGTGGTCGCACGTCTCGGAGGCGACGAGTTCGCGGTCGTGCTCCCCAATACGCTGGGCACGGAAGCCGTCTCGCTCGGCGAGCGAATCGTCGCGGCGCTCAAGCACGACACGCTGGTGGCCACTGCCGGCCTCTCGGTGTCGATCGGCATCGCGGAGCTCGAGCACGCGGCCACGGCAGGCGAGCTTCTGGCGGCGGCGGACCGTGCGCTGTATTGGGTGAAGAGCACCGGCGGCGGCCGGGTGTCGATCGCACCCAAGGCGGTCATCGGCGAGCCGATCGCCGCGGCGAGCGTTGGCGGCTGACGAGCCGACACGACGAAAATATAGACCTTTCGTTGTATGAGTTCGGCTTTTTCGTCAAATGTCGCCTCATGGAATGGCTCAACTACCACCACCTGCTGTACTTCTGGGTGGTCGCCCGCGAGGGAACCGTCACGGAGGCGAGCAAGGTGTTGCGTCTCGCCCACCCCACCGTCAGCGGGCAGGTTCACCGGCTCGAAGCGGTGCTGGGGGAAAAGCTCTTCACGCGCCGCGGCCGCAAGCTGGTGCTCACCGACCAGGGACGCATCGCGTACCGCTACGCCGATGAGATCTTCTCGCTCGGCCAGGAGTTTCTGGACACGCTCAAGGGCCGAGCCAAGGGCCGGCCGCTCCGCCTGGTCGTCGGCGTATCCGACGTGCTGGCCAAGTCGATCGTGCATCGCATGCTCCAGCCGGTCTTCCAGCTCGCCGAGTCGGTCAACCTCGAGTGCCGCGAGAGCCGCAGCGTCGACAGCTTCATGGCAGACCTCGCCACCCACCGCATCGACGTCGTCCTCGCTGACGCCCCCGCCGGCCCCGGCACCTCGGTGCGCACCTACAGCCACGAGCTGGGAGATTGCGGCACCACGTTCTTCGCAGCCCCGCGCCTGGCCCGCTCCTGGCGGCGGCGCTTCCCCGCTTCGCTCGATCAGGTGCCCGCGCTCCTGCCCACTTCCGATTCCACGTTCCGCCGCGCCCTGAAAGACTGGTTCGGGATCCGGAAGTTGCGACCCCAGGTGGTCGCCGAGCTCGATGACGCCGCCCTCGCCATGGTCTTCGCCGAGGCCGGGTTGGGCTTCGTGGCCGCTCCTGACGTGCTCGAGAAAGAGCTCTGCCAGCGCTACGGCGTCGCAATCGTCGGCCGCACTCACGAGGTGCGTCAGCGTTTCTACGCCATCTCCATCGAGCGCCAGATCGGCCACCCCGCCGTCGCCGCGATCTGCGAGACCGCGCGGAAGCGCCTCTTCGCCTGATTCCAATCCGTCGGTTTTTCCGACGTGATGCGACTGAACTAACTCATTGTCGACATGAGCTCGCGGCGACACACTCCCTTCACAACCTGGAGGTATGTGATGTTCGTTCCCCAATGCACCGTCTCGGCGCTCGAGCTCTTGGGCTGGCTGTCGCGAAGCCGTCAGGAGCTCAGATGACCGCGCCCCAGCGTCACTTCGAGGGCGCGGACGCGGAGCGCGCCAGGCTCCGCGTCGCGGTCGCTGCGGTGGGCCATTTCATCGCTCACCTGCCGAGCGCCCACGCCGGCCCCGATCGGGGCCTGACGGAGGCGTGGGCCGAGCTGGTCAAGCTCCTCGCGTTGGGGCCGGAGCGACAGCTCCGCGATTGCCCCCGCTGCGGCCACGTCGGAATGAGAGATGCCACGCTGTGCGTCCACTGCTGGGCGCGCATGACTCCGGCTCCACGGGCCCTCGATGAGCGGCAGATCGCCGGCGGCGCCGATTCGTGAGGGCCCTCATCGGGAACCTGGAGATGACGTGATGACCCTGCCTCCGCCGGGCGGGCTGCTGATGGTCGCGAAGGGCGGCGGCAACTACCAGCCGGCCCCGAAGCGGGTGCTGCTGGCCAGCGACGACGACGACCTGCGGTCCGCGCTGGCGCTGGCCCTCCAGCGAGACCGGCACACCGTGGTCGAGCTCGAAGATGGGAGCGAGCTGCTCGACTACCTCGATGGCTCGCGGGTCTGCGAGCTCGCGGCGCTCCCGCCTCCTGACGCGATCATCGCCTCACTCACCATGACCGGGCTGAGCGGGCTGCAGCTGCTCGAGGCGTTGCGTCGTGTCGACGATCGAACACCGTTCATCGGGCTCGCAGAACGCTGTGACGCCGGCAGCTTCGAGCGAATGCGTGCGCTCGGCGCGGAGTACATCTTCGAGGCCCCGCTGCGCCTCGACGACATTCGCGAGGCGTTGCACAGTCTTCCTGGCGGCACCTTTCCAGAGGGGAAGGCGTCGCACGACGCGCGTATCGAGGCCTGCCAGCGCGGCACCCGGTTCCTCGATGCAGATGCGGAGCAGTGAGCTGCCGGCACGACCGGCCCGCGAGTGACAGCGCTCGAAACGCGCCGCCTTGAACGCCGTAGGAAAGAGCGTATGGTGCGTACGAACCCGGTCAAAGGCTGACTCACCGGGCTCAGTGTCTACGGGGCATCTTCTCCGCCGGCATCGTTCCCCTGCCGGCAGCCCAGAGAAGACCCCGTGGCGAGAATCACCGTCGAAGACTGCGTTCAGTTCGTGGACAACCGTTTTGCGCTCGTGATCCTGGCGGGCAAGCGGGCGCGGCAGCTGATGGCCGGCGCGCGCCCGATCGTCGAAGTGAGCAAGAACAAGTCGACCGTGACGGCCCTGCGCGAGATCGCGACCGGGAAGATCAAGTTCGATCGCGACGTGCGGGAGGCGCTGACCGGCAAGTTCAACCCGCCGAAGCCCTGAACGGAGGCGACCCATGAACCGACTGTTGCTGGGGCTGTTGTTGGCCGGCTGCTCCAACGAGTACGCGGGCGGGGCCCTGGGCCTGCGCTGGAAACCGCCGAGCGGTGTGAGCCTCGAGTCCGAGACCACCGAAGGGCCGCTCACCTCGGCCCACTTCTCGAACGGCGTCGAGGTGCGATCGGTCGCGGCGAAGCCCCTGCCGGTGTCGTCCGATCTCGAGGCGCTGAGAACGGCGCTGCTCACCGGCAGCGGCCTCAGCGCAGAGGGTCAGGTGAACGTGAGCCGCACCGGCTCGATCGCGAATGGCCCGACCGCGTACTGGGAGCTGTCGTCGGGCTCCAATCGCACGCTGCTCTATTACGTGCCCGGCGTCGACCGGTACGTGATGATCAGCTTGATCGCGTCGGCGGGCACCTTCGACCGCAAGTCGAATCAGCTGGTGCTCTCGCTCTCGACGTTGAGGCTGCAGTAGCCCGGGCGGCCCTCTCTCGAAGTCCCGCGCGCTACATCATCGGGCAGCGCTTGATGTCGCCGCCTACCTCGATGGTCGCCTCGCGCGTGTCGTGCTTCAGCGTGTACGTCCCGGGAGCCAGCGCCGGCAGCTCGAACTGGGCGGTGATGGTTCGGCAGTCGCTGGTGCAGGCGCCGTAGCCGCGCTGCTCTTCCCAGGTCGCGGTCGACGTCACGGTGATGACGCTGCCCGACACGCTGGCGCTGCTCGACGCCGCTCGATTGCGCGAGCAGGAGCCCGACAGGCAGGTGTTCGCGGTCCACGTCCACGTGGTCGCCGCGTTCGCCGGCAGCGCGACCGTCTTGTCTGGCTCGATGAAGTGCGAGTCCGTGCCGACACAGAGCGCACCCCCCGTGCTCGTCGAGTCGGCGACCCAGTACTGACAACCGGCGCACAGCAACAGGGCAGCGAGCGACGGCAACCCGGGGCCGCGCTTGTTCGGGCAATGGTGAGCTTCGTACCTCGGCATGGGCGTTCTCTCCGGCGCCGGCCGCGCGCGTGGCGTTTTGCAAGCAACAAACCAGAGAAAAAGCCGCCGGAAAACGGCGCTGCGCAGGTGTGCTCCACCCGCCGGCCCACACGCCGTGTCTCGCGCGTCGCGGCGCCGCCCTCGAAAAACCGGCGTGTCTCCTGGAGATGGGCGGGTGATCGGACCGCGCTCGCGCGATCGGAATCCCGCGGTTCCAGAAGATTGCTGCCACGCTGATCAACGCCGCCGCCCGAAGGTGTGCGCGGAGCTCGATTGGCTCGTCCCTGTCGTCCGGAGTCGCGCTGTAAAGCGTAGACATACGATGGCGTCAAAATAGTATCGATAATCGACACGCTGACCGCGCGGTAGGTTCTGTCTCGGCCGGAAGCGAGGTGCGTGTGCGGGTACGACGATTGTTCGAGGTGCTGGTGGTGGGCGGGGCGGCGCTGGGGACGACCAGCTCGACCGGGTGCGGAGCCGGGTCGGTTCCGACGCCGGACGGTAACGCGGGCGGTGCGACGGCAGGAGGCGCGGCCGCGGGCGGGCAGGCGACCGCGGGCGGACAGGCGACCGCGGGCGGCGCTGCGGGCGGCGCGGAGCTGGCCGACGGCGGCCAGTGTGTCGCGACCTTGAAGGCCATCTGCCCGAACGACACGCCGTTCTGGTGCTGCTGCTGGGTGCTCGGACCCGGGAACACGGAGCCATGCTGCAACCCGCCCCCCACGATGTGATCGCCGCGCGGGCGTGGAGCGAGCGCGCGCGCGTCGAGGCCGTCGCCGCGGTGCGCTTCGCGCGGTTGCACGAGGCGCTGGAGACCACCGGCGCTTCGCAGATCGTGCTCCAGCTCGCCGCCGCTGCGGCACGCGACGAGGCTCGGCACGCCGAGCTGTGTCTCGAGCTGGTCGAGCATTTCGGCGGCGTCGCGCCCGCGCTCCCCTCACCGCGGCCCTCTTCCCTACCGGCGGAGAGGGAGCTCGTTCTCGCGGAGGTGGTGGCGGCGTGCTGCATCTGCGAGACGATCAGCGTCGCGGCGCTCGGTGAGCTGCGAGAGCGCGCGCGTGACGCGAAGGTGCGGCGGGTGACGCACGAGATCCTGAGAGACGAGGTGCAGCACTCGCGCCTCGGCTGGGCCCACCTCGCCGCCGAGGCCGCGAAGGGCGGCGTCGGCTTCCTCTCGGCGCTGCTGCCCGGCCTGCTGGAGGCGGTCATCACCGACGAGCTGTTCGAGGCGGGCGAGAGCGAAGCCGGAGCCGAGCACCTCGGGGTGCTCCCGCGCACCCGCCGGCTGCGCATCTTCACCGACTCGCTCGACGAGGTGGTGCTGCCGGGCCTCGCGTCGTTCGGCGTCGACGTCAGCGCGGCATCACCCCGCCGACCGCCGGCCTGCTCTTCAGCCCCTCGTCGCGCCGCTCCCGAGGGTGGGGAACGACGCTCCCGCTGAGCGCGTTACGCTGTGTCGATGAACGCACTGCTGCTGCTGCTGGCCGCGGCCCCGTTCGACGCCTGGCTGCACGCGCCCTTTCCGCCGGCCGGCGGCTTCGGGCCCGCGCGGTCCGCCGGCCGCGTCGTCGCCATGGCGAGCGGCCGGGTCGAGCACGCGGCCCGGGGCAGCCTCACCGTGCTGCACGTCTTCTACGAGAACGACCTGCGGCGCGAGGTGCGCTTCACCTGCTCGGGCCTCGCCCGGCTCGCGGTGCGGCCGAAGCAGACGGTGAGCGCCGGCGAGGCGCTCGGTGAAGGCACCGGCGAGTGCCTCATCGACGGCATCGCTCCCGAGCGCTTCGCGCAAGGCCGCGCCGCGCTGCCCGTGCCGCAAGACGAGCCCACGCTCGTGCTCGTCGACAGCCAGACGCACCAGGCCGCGGTCTACGAGCGCGGGCGGCACGTCGCGTCGTTCGAGGTCGGCTTCGGCCAGGTCGAAGGCCCCAAGCAGCAGCGCGGAGATCTGAAGACTCCGCGCGGCATGTACTTCGTCGTCGACCGCTACCAGGGGAAGTTCAGCGGCCCGTATGCCGACTACTACGCGGGCCACTGGGTGAAGCTCGGCTACCCGAACGCGTATGACGCCGATCGCGGTCTCGATGCGGGCCTCGTCACGACCGCGCAGCGCGACGCGATCGCCCAGGCGTGGGTCGCGCGGAAGGCGACGCCGTCGGACACGAAGCTCGGCTCGGGCATCGGCTTTCACGGCTGGGTGAGCAGCTGGGACGGCGACGGCGGCTACGGCATGTCGTGGGGCTGCATCGTGCTGCACCCGGAGGAGCTGCCCGACTTCTACCGGCGCATCCCGCTCGGCGCGATGGTCGTGCTGCTCTGACGTGTGCAGCGTGTGCAGGGCCCTGCACACCGCGGCGCGAACAATTGACTTCTGCCCCTCTGAGCGCGCGTGGTACCTGCGTTGCAGCAGGGGAGGGGACCATGATCACGCGCTATCTCGAGCTCTTGTGTTCGGTGTACGTGTACAACGAGCACCGCGGCTACAGCGGGCTCGATCGCATCCTCGCCGTCATCCGCCAGAAGTTCCCCGAGGAGCGCGAGTTCATCGCGCGCGTCGAGAAGCACCGCGCCGACGAGTACAAGCACTACGTGATGTTCCGCCGCTGGTTCGAGCAGCGCGGCGTGATGCCGTACAGCGTCGGAAAGTTCGGCAACATCGACGGCATCATCGAGCTGTTCTTCGGCTGCGACATCGAGTCGCTCGATGCCGAGCTGGTGCTGTCGAGCCCCGGCGGCTTCGGCAAGCTGTGCCGCGCCATCGCGCTCACCGAGCGGCGCGGCATGAAGATGGTGCAGCAGCTGCTGGGGTCCGCCCTCGTCCAGCGCGACGACCACCTCGTCAAGATCCTCAAGGTCATCGAGCGCGACGAGCCCTCCCACTGGGAGCCCTACGAAGACTGGATCGCGGCCCACGGCGGCCCGCCGACGGGTCTTCGCGAGCACTTCGCCGACTTCTTCACGCACTGGGTGCTCGTGCTCGCGAAGTTTCCGCTCATGCTCCTCGACCCGCGCCTGCCGCGGTGCACCGAGTGGGTCGCCTCGTAGGAGCGCGCCATGACCGACCTCAAGAAGCTCGTGGCCGACTGCTTCGCGGTCCGCCCCGCCATCTACTGGGCCGACCTGCTGTGCACCGCGCTCCTGTCGTGGGGCTCCTTCGCCGCGACCGAGCTCCTCTGGCCCGCGTCACCGCTCGCGGCCGCGCTGGCCTTTCTGGTCTCGACGTTCGCGTTCTACCGCGGCGTTCTCTTCATCCACGAGCTGACGCACCGCGACCGTGCCGAGCTGCCGGGCTTCTCGCTCGCGTGGAACCTGCTGTTCGGCGTGCCGAGCCTCATGCCCTCGTTCACGTACCGGGGCGTTCACCTCGAGCACCACAGGAAGGCGACGTACGGCACCGGCCGCGACTTCGAGTACCTGCCGTTCGGAGCCTCGCCCGTCTCGACCGTCGCCTGGCTCGCCGCCCAGTCGTTCGTGATGCCCGCGAAGATGTTCCTGCGCTTCGGCCTGCTCGCGCCGCTGTCGCTGCTCTTCCCGCGCCTGCGCCGGTGGGTGGTGCGGCACGCGTCGGCGCTCACCTTGAGGTTCGAGCTGCCGCGCGAGGTCCCCACCGGGAAGGACCTGCGCCGCTGGCACGTGCAGGAGCTGCTCTGCTTCCTCTGGGTCGCCGCCATCGCCGCGCTGCCGCTCGGCGTCTTCCTTCACCTCTACGCGTTGATGACGGCCGTGTTTCTGCTCAACGCGGTGCGCACTCCCATCTCGCACCGCTACCTCAACGCCTCGGAGCGCGAGCTCAGCTTCACCGAGCAGGTGCTCGACTCGGTGAACATCGACGGCGGGCTCCTCGCGGAGCTCGTGTGCCCGGTGGGGTTCCGCTACCACGGGCTGCACCACCTGCTGCCGGACCTTCCGTACCACCAGCTCGGCGCCGCCCACCGGCGGCTGCGCGCGCAGCTCCCGCGCGACTCGTTCTACCACTCGACCGTCGAGCGCAGCGTCGGCGCCGCGCTGCGCACGCTCTTCCGCGGTACTTCGCGCAGGTTGGCGCGTGCTTGATCCCTACGTCACGTTCGTCGTGGGCGCGGGCTCGTCGGGCTCCGTGATCGCCGCGCGCGCCACCGAGAACCCCGCGCGGCGCGTCGTGCTGCTCGAGGCCGGCCCCGACTACCCCGACCGCTCGCGGCTGCCCGCCGACCTGCGCGACGGCACCCGCAACGCGATGACGTCGCACGACTGGGGCTGGTGGTACCGGCCGAGGCCGGGCGCCGCGCCGCTCCCGCAACCGCGCGGGCGCGTGGTCGGCGGCTCGTCGGCGGTGAACACGTGCATCGCGCTGCGCGGCCAGCCGTCGGACTACGACGAGTGGGCCTCGCTCGGGCTGCCCGAGTGGTCGTGGGAGCACTGCCTGCCCGCGTTCAAGAAGCTCGAGAACGATCTCGACGTCCGCAACGATTGGCACGGGCACGACGGGCCGCTGCCGATTCGCCGGCACCAGGCTTCGGAGCTGGCTCCGTGGCAGTCGGCGTTCCTCGGCGCGTGCGCCGAGCTCGGCTTCCCCGCGTGCAGCGACACGAACGACCCGGCCGCGCGCGGCTACGGAGCGCACGCGATGAACCTGGTGCGCGGTGAGCGCGTGAGCGCGGCGCAGGCGTACCTGACGCCCGAGGTGCGCTCGCGCGAGAACCTCTCGATTCACGCGAACGTGCTGGTGCGGCGCGTGCTGATCCGCAACGGCCAGGTCGAAGGGCTCGAGGTCGAGTCGCGCGGCGAGGTCGAGGTGGTACCGGCGAGCCGCGTGGTGCTGTGCGCGGGCGCGGTGGCGACTCCGGGCATCCTGCTGCGCTCGGGCGTGGGCCCCAAGCGCGAGGTCGAGCGGCTCGGAGTCACGCCGGTGGTCGACCTGCCCGCGGTGGGCCGCCGGATGCTGGATCACTTCGCGGCGATGTTCGTGCTCGCTCCCCGCCGCGGCGCGTGCAACGTCAACACACCGCTCATCCAGACCTGTCTGAGGTTCACGTCCGAGGGCGGTGAGACGGAGAACGACGTCATGGTGCAGCCGGGCTCGTTCCTCGAGCTGGCGGGCGCGGTCGCGCCGCTCTTCACGCTGATCGCGTGCGTGGGGAAGCCGCGCGGCCACGGGACGCTGTCGTTCCCCTCAGCGGACCCTCATGCACGGCCAGTGATGGTGGGCAATGCTTTCGCGGATGCTTTCGATCGCGAGTGCGCCGTCGAAGCGTTGGAGGTCGCCGGGCTGTGCGCAGGTTCACGCGCGATGCGAGACCTCGCCGACCTCGTCTTCCCGAACGGGCCGGTGCGCGAGTGGATCGGCAAGTACAGCGGCACCACGTTTCACGTGTGCGGCACCGTGCCGATGGGCCGCGAGGGCGACCCCGACGCCGCGGTCGACGGCCGCGGGCGCGTGAGGGGCGTGTCGGGTCTGTGGGTCGCCGACGCGAGCGTGTTTCCGACGATTCCTTCGGTGAACACGAACCTGCCGGCGCTGATGGCCGGCGAGCGGTTCGGAGAGTGGTTCAGGACCGGTGCCAATGACTGACGTCTCGAAGAGGGTGCTCGAAGCGCGTGCTGCACAGCCGGCGTGGGAGGCGATGGGCTTCGACGCCCGCGCGGCCATGCTCGAGCGCGCGGCGAAGAAGATCCTCGAGCGGCGGGAGCAGGTCGTCACGCTCTTGCGCGAAGAGTCGGGCAAGACGCCCGGCGACGTGCTGATGGGCGAGGCGCTCGGAGCGCTGCAGTTCCTCCGCGACCAGGTGGCGCTCGCCCGCCCGTACCTGCAGCCGCGCAAGCTGCCGCTCAGCCCCATCGCGTTTCCCGGCAAGAGCGGCCAGACCGAGCTCGTCGCACGAGGAGTCGTCGCCGTCATCGCTCCGTGGAACTTCCCGCTCGCGACGTTCTTCCGGCCCGTGTTCGCCGCGCTCTTGTGCGGCGACACCGTGGTGCTCAAGCCGAGCGAGCTGAGCCCGCGCACGGGCGACTGGTTCGTGCGGGTGCTGGCCGAGGAGCTGCCGCGCCACGTGCTCGTCGTGGTGCAGGGCGGGCCCGACGTCGGCGCCGCGCTCTTGCGCTGCGAGATCGACGCCGTGACGTTCACCGGCTCGACCGCCACCGGCCGCGAGGTCGCGAAGGTCTGCGCCGAGCGGCTCCTGCCGGTGTCGCTGGAGCTCGGCGGAAAAGACGCGGCGATCGTGCTGAGCGACTGCACGTTCGACCGCACGGTCGCCGGCGTCATGTACTGGGCGCTGACGAACGCGGGCCAGTCGTGCGGGGCCATCGAGCGCGTGTTCGTCGAGGACCTGATCGCCGACCGCTTCGTGGCCGCGCTCGCGGCGTCGGTCTCGGCGCTGCGCGTGACGGGCGACCCGAGGACGAGCGACGTCGGCCCGCTGTCGAACGCGCGGCAGCTCGCGGTCGTCGAAGCGCACGTGAGCGACGCGCTCGCGAAGGGCGCCGTGCTCGTGTGCGGAGGCCGCCGGACCGGGCAAGGCGCGTGGTTCGAGCCCACGGTGCTCGATCGCTGCACGCCCGACATGCTCGTGATGCAGGAGCCGACGTTCGGGCCGGTGATTCCCGTGTGCCGGGTCGCGAACGCAGAAGGCGCGGTGCACGCGACGAACGGCTGCGGCTACGGGCTCACCGCCAGCGTGTGGAGCGAGAACGTCGCGCGCGCCGAGGCGATCGCGCGGCGGCTGCACGTCGGCACGGCGTACGTGAACAACCACAGCTTCACCGGCGCGATACCGGCGGCGCCGTGGACGGGCGTGAAGAACAGCGGCACCGGCATCGCGAGCGGCGTGTTCGCGCTGACCCACTACGCGCGGCCGCGGACGGTCGTCGTCGACAAGAACAAGGGCGCCGACGCGTGGTGGTTCCCGATGGACGCGACGCTCGAAGAGCTCGGGCGGCGCCTGTCCGATGCGCTGCTCGGCAACGCGCTCGCGGCGGTGAAGGTGCCGCTGCTGCTCCTGAAGCGGCAGCGCACGGTGCTCGACTTCGTGCGCGCGCCCGGGAAGTCGAGGCTCCGTTCACCGGTGGCGCATGATGAGGCCGTCGTCACCGACGAGCCACACGTCGCCCGGTGACGCCACCCACACGTCGTTGATGTCGTTGTACGTGCCGGTCGAGTACGTGGTGAGCGTGCCGCCGTCGAAGAGCGCGTACACGCCGGCCGAGCCGCCGATGTAGAGGTTCCCGCCGCTCCCGGTGAAGCTCCACAGCGTCGTGCCCTGCCCCGGGTCGATCTCGGCCCACGTTCCGCCGTCGAACCAGAGCGTGACGCCGTTGTACCCGCTCGCGAAGACGCTGCCGGCCGACAGGCCGCCGACGGTGTACAGATCTTGCGTCGTGGGCGACGCGTACGGAGTCCAGGACGAGCCGTTCCACCGGCGCAGCGTGCCCGTGTCGCCCACCACCCAGACGTCGTTCGGGCTCGCGCCCCAGATGCCGTTCAGCTGCAGCGTGGTGCCTGCGGCCGTCTCGGTCCACCCGCTGCCGTCGTAGTGCGCGGCGTAGCCGCCGTGGCCGATGACCCAGACGTCGTTCGCGGCGAAGCCGAAGGTCCCGTGCAGGCCCGGGTGCGAGAGCGGGAAGAGGTTCCACGCCGCGCCGTTCCACCGGCGCAGCTCGCCGTAGTGGCCCGCCGCCCAGCCGTCGGTCGCGCTCGCCATCCACACGCCGGTGAACTCCTCGCTCGAGCTGACGGGGAACCGGGTCCACGCCGTGCCGTTCCAGCGCATGAAGCTGCCCTCGGCCCCGACGGCCCACGCGTCGGACGGCGACACGCCGTGAATCGACTCGAGCGTGTACGGCAGGCCGGTGTTCGTCTGCGACCACATCGTGCCGTTGAAGCGCATGACGGCCCCGCCGGCGCCGGCGGCGAAGATGGCGTTCGAGGCGGCGCCGTGCACCGCGTACCAGCCGTTGTACGGGCTCATCGTCACCGCCGACCACATCGTGCCGTTGAAGCGCAGCACGTCGTTGGCGTCGCCGAACACCCAGACGTCGTTCGGGCCGGAGCCCCACACCGCGTTCAGGCTGTAGCTGGCGGGGTTCGCGACGTTCACCCACGCGGGGCCGCCCGTCCACCGCCAGATGGTGCCCTCATCGCCGACCGCGAAGACGTTGTTCGGGCCGCTGCCCCAGACTCCGTACAGGCTGCGAAGCACCGCCGGGCGCTGCGCCGGGCTCCAGCTCGTGCCGTTGTAGCGCAGCACCGTACCGCTCCCGCCGACGGCCCAGACGTCGTTCGCCGCCGTGCCCCAGACGGCGTAGAGGTCTTCGAGCGTGCCCGAGCTCATGTTGCTGAAGGACGTGCCGTTCCACCGGCGGATGGTGCCGTTCGCGCCGACCGCGAAGGCGTTGTTTGCGGCCGTGCCCCACATCGCGAACAGCGAATTGCCGGTGTTCGTGTTGACCTGCGTGAAGCGATCGCCGTTCCACCGCAGCGCCACGCCGTTCTCGCCGACGAGCCAGACGTCGTTGCTGCCGGTGCCCCACGCTCCGTAGAGCGCGTCGGTGATGCCGGTGGCGGCGAGCGTCCACGACGCGCCGTTCCAGCGTATCGCCTGACCGAGCTCGCTCACCGCCCACGCGTCGTTCGCGCTCGCGGCCCAGACGTCCCACAGCGGGTTGCCCATCGGCAGCGGGGAGACCCAGCACACGTTGTCGGCGCTGCACGCGGGACCCCCGCCGCAGACGTTGAGCACCACGGCGCCGCCGCAGGTCTGCGGCATCGTGCACGAGCCGCACTGCTCGGTGCGCAGGTTGCTGCAGTTGTCTTCGCCCGTCGCCATGCCGCAGTTCTTGCCGATGCGTGCGCAGAACGTCGCGACGTCGTCGGCGTTGCACGTGCCGCCGCACTGGTTCGCCATCGCGTAGTGGCAGGCCATCGACATCGGGCAGTTGCCGCAGTGCACCGTGCGCGGCGCCATGCAGTTGTCGTTGCCGCTGAAGTAGCCGCACTGCTTCATCTGCCGCGTGCAGAACTGCAGGTTCGTCTCCGGCGTACAGCCCATGCCGCCGGCCGTGCCGCCGCCCGCGGTGGAGCCGCCCGCGGTGGAGCCGCCCGCAGTGGAGCCGCCCGCGGTGGAGCCGCCCCCAGTGGAGCCGCCCGCGGTGGAGCCGCCCGCGGTGGAGCCGCCCGCGGTGGAGCCGCCCGCGGTGGAGCCGCCCGCGTCACCGCCTGCCGTCGCTCCGCCGGCGGTTGCGCTGCCGCCGCCTGCGCCGGTGTCGACGCACACGCCCCCGCGGCAGACGCGGCCCTCGCGGCAGTCGCCGTCGTCAGCGCAGGCGAAGCGCTTGCCGGTGAGGTCGGGCCCGGTGCAGGTGCAGCCGGCGAGCAGCGCGAACGCGAGCAGCCGGGCCGTCTTCATCCGCCCACCAGGAAGAGGACGAGGGCGGCCGCGGCGAGCACGCCGGCGCCGATGTAGAGCGAGTTCGCGATGGGGGCGTTCTGCGCGCCCTGCGCGTTCAGCGCATAGGCGTCGCGCTCGGAGATGGAGATGATGACGCCGTCGGCCCCCTGCGTCGCGCGCGAGACCCTGCCGAACGCGTCGCCGGAGGCCCAGCCGAAGTAGCCGCCGGTGCCGCCGGCGACGAGGGCCGCGGCGAAGACGACGTACGAGACGGTGCGCAAGACGCCTCCGCTCTTCGCCGGGGCCGGGGCGTCGGTCGTGGTGACGGCCGCAGCCGGCGCCGGAGCGGGAGGAGGCGGCGGGGGCGGCGCCTCGGCGACGGGCGGCTGGGCCTTGTCGACGCGCGGCTCGATGACGAAGACCTCGGCGTCGTTCTCGCCCAACAGCTCGGCCGACCAGCTCTGCTCGGTGGCGGGGATGCTGGCGGCTCCGGCGGTGAGCGGCACGAGCTTGTCGGCGCCGCCGGTGTGAAACCGCACCGAGCGCACGTGCCGGAGCGGGTCTTGGGTCACGCGCACGGTGATGGCGTCGGCCGACGGCTCGACGGCGACCGCGAGCGGGCCCTTCTCTTGCGCGAGGCGCTTCGCCTCGTAGAACGGGGTCATCACGCGAGGCGCATAGTCGGCCTCGAGCTTGTGGTCGGGGTCGAGCACGAGCAGCTCGGTGAAGGCCGTCTGGGCCGCGTCGGTCTGCCGCTGCTGGGCGGCGGCGACGCCGGTGAGCTCGAGGAGGTGCAAGAGCTGCGCGCGGCTCAGGCCCTGCGCGCTCGCGCGGGCCTTCGTCAGCGCGGCGCGAGCCTCGGCCCACTTGTAGGCGGCGAAGAGCTCCTCGCCTCGCTTCAGGTCTTTGCTCTCGGCCGCCGAGAGCACCAGAGCGCAAGCGAGGGCGAGCATGCGCGCGCGAGTGTATCATCGGCGCGCCCCGTGGAGCCCATTCAGTTCGGCCGCTACAGCCTGATCCGGCGCATCGCGCAGGGAGGAATGGCGCAGATCTACCTCGCGGTTCAGCGGGGGCCGCACGGCTTCGAGAAGGTGGCCGTGCTGAAGGTCATTCTTCCCGAGCTGTGCACCAACGACGACTTCGTGAAGATGTTCCTCGACGAGGCGCGCATCGCCGCGAACCTCGACCACAACAACGTCGTGCGCGTGTACGACTTCGGAGAGGTCGAGGGGCAGTACTTCATCGCGATGGAGCACCTGCCCGGCGAAGACCTCACCTCGATTCTGCAGCAGTCGCGACGCACCTCGCGGCCGCTGCCGATCGACACGTCGGCCGACATCATCCTCGGCGCCGCCACGGGGCTGCACTTCGCGCACGAGCTGAAAGACGCGCGCGGCCGGCTCATGAACGTCGTGCACCGCGACGTGAGCCCGTCGAACATCATCGTGACGTACCCGGGCAACGTGAAGCTCGTGGACTTCGGCATCGCGCGCGCGGAGTCGAACGTCACGAAGACCGAGGCCGGCACGCTGAAGGGCAAGGTGGCCTACGTCTCGCCCGAGCAGGCCGAGGGCTCGCCGCTCGACCGGCGCAGCGACGTGTGGGCGCTGGGCACCGTGCTGTACGAGCTGCTGACGGGGCAGCGGGTGTTCCGCCGCGAGAGCGACCTCGCGACGCTGAAGGCCGTGGCCGAGGCGCCGATTCCTCCGCCGCGCAGCGTGCGCCCCGAGGTGCCCGAGCGGCTGGAGCAGATCGTGCTCAAGGCGATGACCCGCGACGTCGCGCTGCGGTACCAGACCGCGGCCGAGATGGGCGACGACCTCGCCGCCTTCCTGGTGTCGCGCGGCTACGTGCGCTCGGAGCGCGTGCTCGCCGACTTCATGACCGGGCTGTTCGACGCCGAGCGCCGCGACGCGAAGCTGCTCATCTCTCGCGCGGCGGCGAGCGACGGCGGGCCGGTGCTGAAGACTCCGTCGCAGCTCAAGCACCTGCCGCAGCACCTCTCGCCGCTGCGGAGCCACCCGACGCTGCCGGCGGTGCCGATGCCCGAAGCGAGCGACGACGCGACGCGCGCGGCGCCGGGCCCGTTCGGCCCGAAGCGCATCGTGGCGGCGGGCGTTCTGCTCGTGCTGCTCGCCGGAGCGGTCGGGGCGTACATCGCCTCCCGGCCCGGCGCAGCTCCGAAGGAAGAGGTGGTGGTGGTGGCGCCCAGGCCCGCGGAGCCCCCGCCCCCTGCGCCGCCGGAGCCTGCTCCTGCGGTGGCCGTCGAGCCTCCGCCCCCACCTGATGCGCCCGCGCCGGCGAGGAGGAAGACGGCGTCGAAGGGCCGCCTCACGCTCGACAGCAACCCGTGGGCCGAGGTGTACCTGAACGGGCGGAAGCTGGGCGACACGCCGCTCGTCGACTTCCCGATGCCGGCCGGCTTTCACGTGCTCAAGCTGGTGAACGACGAGAAGGGGCTGAAGGGCTCGATCGAGGTCGAGATTCAGCCGGGCCGCACGACGGTGAAGAAGCTCAAGCTCTGAGCAGGCAGCGCGTCGCAATGCTCGAGGCGGTGTGAACGCGGTTTGCTTATGAGCGCGGGCACGCCTACGGTGCCGCCGCCCTCGCGAGTCTGGAGCGAACCCGTGCGCCTGCTCCCCCCTTCTCTCTGCCTGTTCTCCGCCGTGCTGCTGGCTTGCAATCCGCCCGCGCCGACGAGCCCGACGTACTACCGAGACGTGCAGCCGCTCATCGACAAGAGCTGCGCGGGGTGCCACGCGACGGGCGGCATCGCGCCCTTCGCGCTGGAGACGATCGAGCAGGTGAAGCAGCACGCGGTCGCCATCAGCGCGGCGGTGCAGAGCCGGCGCATGCCGCCGTGGATGCCGGGCGACGGCTGCGGCCAGCCGTTCGTCGATGACTTTCACCTCGAGCCCGCCGAGATCGAGACGATCGTGAAGTGGGCCGAGGCGCCGGTCGAGGGCGACGTCGCCGACATGGCCGCGAAGACGGCGAAGCCTACGCTGCAGCGCGTCGACGCGCTGCTCGAGATGGGGGCCTCCTACACGCCGTCGGCGACGCTCACCGACGACTACCGCTGCTTCGTCATCGACCCGGCCGTGGCCGGCACGAAGTTCGTGACGGGCTACAACATTCTGCCCGGGTCGGCGGCGGTGGTGCACCACGTGATTCTGTACATGGTCGATCGCGCGAAGGCGAAGGCGGCCGACGACGCGGCGGCGGGCCCGGGCTGGCCGTGCTTCGGCGGCGCCGAGGTGGACACCGAGGGCACGCTCGGGGCGTGGGCTCCGGGCGGCGGCGCGGTGCGCTTCCCGGGCGGCACCGGCCTCGCGCTCGAGCCGAACATCGTCATCGCGATGCAGATTCACTACAACACCCGCTCGGGCACGGAGCCCGACCTCACGCGCGCCGAGCTGCAGTTCGCCGAGCGGCCGGTGACGGCGGCGGCCCTCATCCCCATCGCGGCGGCGGGCTTTCGCATTCCGCCGCGCACGATGGGCCACACGTACAGCGAGCGCTTCCCGAACGAGCTGGGGCTCGACGCCGAGGTCTGGGGGCTGCTGCCGCACATGCACACGCGAGGCAAGAGCATCACCATGCGGTCGGACACCGAGTGCCTCATCTCGATTCCGAAGTGGGACTTTCACTGGCAGCGGGCGTACTTTCGGCCGCGGCCGGCGCCCATCTCGCAGTCGAGCGGCCTCACCATGGAGTGCGTCTGGGACAACCCGACCGACGACACCCTCACCTGGGGCGAGCGCACGTCAGACGAGATGTGCTTCGCGTACATCTACGCGACGCTGAAGTAGCAGCTACCTAGAACGCGTAGCCGAACGACAGGTTCGAGCGGAACCCGATTGCATAGGTGATGGTCTCGGCCGAGCTCGAGCTCGTGCCGGGTGTGAGGCCGCCGAGTCCGGTGGATTTGCCCCAGTTCACCATTCCCCCAGGGCCGATCGCCGCCTGAATCACCAGGCCCTTCGCGAGCAGGAGGCTGTAGCCGAGCTGACCGTACAGCCCCACCTGCCAGCTGAAGCTCTCGGGGCCCCTCAGCTGCCGGTGGTGCGAGAGCGGCACGCTCACTCCGAAGAAGAGTCCGTCGAGAGGCGTCGCGCCCCCCAACCACCGCCTCACGGTGGGCTCGAACAGGAGCGCCAGGTAGTTGCCTGTGCTCCCGAGAAGGCCGCCGGTCGGCGCAGAAGCAGTGCCGACCACGGCAACGTTGAACCCGATGCCGATCGACGTCACCTCACCGAGCCGGTGCTCGATCGCGACGCCACCCTCGACGAGGGTCACCAGCCCGAGCGACCCGTTCGTGCCCGAGACGCTGGTGCGCATGCTCACGTGCGTCGTGCGCTCCGGCGCAGGCGCTTCGCTCGGCGGCGCGGGCTGGGTCGTCCCGGTTGCCTCCGGCTTGGGCGCGGGCTCGGGCGCAGCCGTGGGGGTCTCGGGGCTGGGCGCGGTCTCGCGCTCGGGCGTCGTCGCCGGCTCTTCCGCCGCCAGCGCTGCACTGCACAACAGGGCAATGAGCATGCGCTGCGCTTAGCACCTGCAGTGCCGAGCGAGCGCTCGTGATCGGAGCCCTCGGTGAGCGCCTCCGCCCCAACCCGATGCGCCCGCGCCGGCGAAGAGGAAGACGGCGGAAGCTCGGCGACTGACGAGTAGGGGCTGAAGGGCTCGATCGAGGTCGAGTTTCAGCCGGGGCGCACGACGGTGAAGAAGCTCGAGCTCTGAGCCGGACCGCGATCAGCCGCGCCGCGCTTCGAGCACGACCCACGTTCCGCCCGCCGGAGTGAGCGTCACCGCGCGGCGGACCGCTCTGTCCGGTGAACCGGAGGCCAGCCGGAACTTCGCGCCGAGCAAGAGCTCCGCGAGCACCACCTTCAGCTCGTAGAGCGCGAACGCCATGCCGATGCAGCGCCGGACGCCTCCGCCGAACGGAAACCACGCGTTCGGGTCGAGCTTCGCGCCGAGGAAGCGGCCGGGGTCGAAGCGCGTGGGCTCGGGGTACGTCGCGGCGCGCCGGTGAGCGAGGTAGATGGTGAGCATCAGGTTCACGCCTGCGGGGATCTCGTGACCGGCGAGCATCAGCGGCGACCGGACCCGCCGCGCGACGTCCGGGAGAATCGGCCGCAGCCGCAGCGTCTCCTTGATGACCGCGTCGAGGTAGTCGAGCCGCGTGACGTCGCCGCGCGAGCCCTCGAGCTCCGCCTGCAGCCGCGCGCCGACCTGCTCGTCGGCGAGGATGTGCTCGAACGCCCACGACAGCGCCGTCGCCGACGTCTCGTGCCCGGCCAGCAGCATCGTGACGAGCTGGTCGCCCAGCTCGCCGTCGGTCATCGGGTTGCCGTCTTCGTCGCGCGCCGACAGCAGCAGCGAGAGCACGTCGCTCTTCCCCGCGTAGCCCTCGCGGCGGCGGCGCTCTGCCAGCGCGCGCAGCTCGCGGTCGACGGCGGCGCGCCGCGCGAGGAACGCGCGATAAGGGCTCAAGGGAAAGTCGACCCAGCGCACCGGCACGAACGCGAACGGCCACGGCGGCACCACGAGCAGCGCCCGCAGGCTGTGCTTCAGCTGCTCGACCTCGGGTCCCGTCTCGGCCCCGAAGACGGCGCGCAAGATGACCTCGAGCGTGATGGCCTGCGTGTGCTCGTGCAGCGAGAACGGCCGGCCCAAGGGCAGCTGCGCGAGCCGCTTGCGCGTGACGTCGGCCATCAGCTGCGCGTAGGCGCGCATGCGCTCGCCGTGCAGCGGGGGCGTGAGCAGCTTGCGCTGGCGGGCGTGCGGCGCGCCGTCGAGCAGCATCACCGAGCTCTTGCCGAAGATGGGCTCGAGCACGACGTTGGCCTCGCCGCCGCGCAGCTGGTCGGGGTCGCCGTTGAAGACCTGCTTCACGAGCTCGGGCGAGGAGATGGAGACGTACGTGCCGTGGCCCGCGAGGCGCAGCGTGAACGGGTCGCCGTACCTCGCGAGCGACTCCTCGAGGAGCTGCAGCGGCCGGGACGCGAAGTGGAACAGCTGTACGAGCGGGTGCGCCCCTGGGCCCGGCGGTAAGGCCATGGGGGCACACTACACGTGAAAATCCCAGCGGCTGGCCGTGTCGTCATGGCGTAAGCCTGAAACGTCTTGGCGCCCACGCGCCAGGCACTCGAGGAGACACTGTGGCCATGAGACTTCGCAGCGCTTCGTTCCTGGTGTGTGTGCTCGCGGCCTGCAGCGGCGGCGGCGGAGGCGGCACGGCTGGCGGCAGCGGCATGGCCGGCAGCGGCACGGCGGGCGGCACCGGCGGCATGGCGGGCGGCAGCGCCCTGGCGGGAGGCAGCGGCGGCGGGAGCACGGCCGTCACGCTCGAGAGCCTCAGCCTCGCCCCGGCGGCGGTGACGCTCGCCGCGACCGAGACCCAGCAGCTCACCGCGACCGGCCACTACAGCGACGGCTCGATGCGCGACGTCACGCAGCAGGCGGCCTGGAGCTCGACGGTGCCTGGCGTCGCTGCCGTCAGCAGCACCGGGCTCGTCACCGCCGCGATCGACGGGATGACCGACGTCACCGCCACGCTCGAGGGCAAGACCGCGACGCGGACCGTCACGGTCAGCGGAGTCGCGCTCATGTCGATCGCCGTCACGCCCGAGATGATTCAGCTCGGCGTCGGCGAGCAGCTCCAGTTCGTCGCGACCGGCACCTACGCCGACGGCAGCAAGCGCAACGTCAGCGCGGAAGTCGCGTGGACCTCGAGCGCTCCGGCGGTGGCGACGGTGAGCGTGACGGGCCTCGTCGCGGCGATGACCACGGGCACGACCACCGTCGAAGCGGTGCTGCGCGGCAAGCGCTCGAGCGTCATGGCCTCGGTCGTCGCGAAGACCGTCTCGGCGCTGGTGATCTCACCGGCGGCGCTCGTGCTGGCGCCGGGCGAGACGAAGCAGCTCACCGCGACGGCGACGTACTCCGACGGCACCACCGGCGACGTCACCAGCACCGCCACCTGGGAGGTCCTCGGCAGCTCGCCTCCCGTCTCGGTGAGCCCGACGGGCCTCTTCACCGCGACGATGGCGAACAGCGGCAGGCGCGTTCGCGCCGTCGCCGGCGGCGTCGAGGCGCTCGCCAGCACGTACGTCACGAACACCGGCTTTCCGCTCGCGGGCCTGGTGTACCGCGCACAGACGATGCTCCGCGGGGTCACGACGAACCCGCACTGGCCCGACGCCGACTTCGGCGGGGTCGGCAGCACGAACTTCGTCACCGTCGAGTGGACGACGAGCGACCCGACGGTGGTCGAGATTCTCCCCACCGGGCAGTGGAAGGCGAAGAAGGTCGGCACCTCGATGATGACCGCGCGCACGTACACCGCGATGGGCATGCTGAGCACGACCGGGCCGGCGACCGTCACCGAGCCGGTGCCCGACGCCATCACGGTCTCGAGCGGCGCGAGCGGCACGGCGACGCTCGCGCAGGGCGCGACGCTGCAGCTCACCGCGACCGGCACGTCGAGCTTCTTCCCGCAGCTCAACGCCGATCTCACCGCGCAGGTGACGTGGACCTCGAGCAACCCCGGCGCGGTCACGGTCGACGCGGCGGGGCTCGCGCGCGGCGTGGGGCAGGGCACCTCGACGATCACGGCGGCCCTCGGCTCGACGCAGGGCACGACGATGGTGACCGTGCCGGTGACGGCGCCTCCGGAGCAGACGCTCACGCTATCGCCCACCGACGACAACAGCGTGCTGATCAGCAGCATCAACGCGAGCGCCGAGACCACCGTCTACCCGACGAACGCGCTGTTTCAGGGGCCGGGCCTCGCGGTCGGGTGCACCTGGTTCTGGAACCCGCCGATCGGCCCGGCGCCCGAGCGCTTCGACGCGCTGTGCGGCAAGGCGCTGATCAAGTTCGATCTCTCGCCGCTCGCGGGGAAGACCGTCATCAGCGCGCGCCTGCGCCTCACCACCGCGGCGCACGGCGTCGGCTCGGTGCCGCGCCGCTGGGCGATCTGGGCGCTCGCCTCGCCCTGGAGCGGCAGCTCGGTCACCTGGAGCAGCGCGTCGACCTTCCAGCACTACGTCTACTCCGAGACGCAGCACGACCCGCCCACGTTCACCTCTCAGGCGTACGATCTCGATCAGACCCAGACCGTGCGCAACTGGGTCAGCGGCGCCTACCAGAACCAGGGCTGGGAGCTCGGCATCACGAACTACCTCTACCCGTACGTGCGCTACTCGTCGTTCGACGCGTTCGAGCTCTGCAGCAAGGAAGACACGCGCGGCTGCGGCCCGAGGCTGGTCGTCACGTACCGCTGATGTGCAGTGACGGTCAGCTCCACCGCCACTCGGCGGGCAGCCACGTTGCATCGAGCTCTGCGGCGAGCACCGGATCAAGGAACGCCTGGGTCACCGTCGTGACCTCGTCGAGCGTCGTCCAGCGCAGTTGATCGTCGCGCGCCATCGCCTCGTAGGGCGTACGCCACGCTTCGGCCGGCGCGGGTACCGATTCGGGCAGCGGGTGCGTCTTGCGGAAGGCGAACGTCTGCTCGAGAGCCGCGCGTAGACGCTTCGATTCGATGGGCTGCGCAGTCGCGAGCAGGGCGAGGTCAGGGAGATCCTTCACCCGCGAGTTCGGTCGCGCGCGCGGCATGGTGTACGCGTGCAGCTTCTCCGCGATGTGCGTCTCGATCGGATAGAGCCTCAGCGTCGGCGGGGCGATGCCGGCGAACGCGAGCACGTCATCCGCGACGACAACCTCGGGCTCGCCGAGGATTGGATCACCGAAGGCGACGTCGACGCCGAACGGCTGTCCGTAGAGCTTTCCTGCGAGCTTGCACTCGGCGCGAAAGCGAAGCCCGTCGTACTGCATGCCGTCGTTCTGGATCTCCGGGCGGTCATCATCCGGGACAATCTCAAACGTCATGAAGTCGCGGAGGTTCTTGCGTCCGGCTTCTTGCAGCTTCGCGAGCACGTCGTCGGGAGAGCCCACCATGCGGAGGTCCACGTCCTTCGTGGTGCGCGCTCGTTCTATGCGTAGCTCGAGGACGAGCCCGCCCTTTAGCGTGGCGGCATCTCCGAGGACGGCGACGATGCGGGCAAGGAAGCGGTCGAAGACGAGGAGCTGGCGCTTGCGCGCGAACTCGGCGCCGGTTTTGGCGGACGTGCGCAGGCGTTGCTCGAGTGCCTGCTTGAAGGCCTCGGGCGAGGCGTAGGTGCGAGGCGTCATTCTGCGAGGCCTCCGAACGGTGCGAGCGCGGTCTCGACCACGGCGAGTTCGCTGCGCGTGACCAGCCCGCGTCGAAGCGCTTGCCGGGCGGCCTGCCGAAGCAGCTCCGGGGAGAGCCCGGCCTTGGCGCAGTCGTTGAGCGTGCGGCTCGCGTTCGTCGCGGGCACCGGCCCGAACCACGCTCGCTCCTCGGGTGCGACGTCAGCGTGGTGGAGCACGACGCCGGGTGGAACGCGGAACCGTCGCCGTCGCCAGGCCGCCGGGAGCGTGAGATGGACCTGCGCCGGCAGCACGTCGGAGAGGCCATGGAGCGACAGCGCCGTCTGGTGCGAGATCACGCCGGCCTGCTCGGACCAGAGCCAGGCCGTGACGAGCTCCTCGTGCTCGCCGGCTGGGAAGTGCACGAGCCGGTAGATCCCTCGCTGAGGCCGCGTGACGCGTCCCGCCTGGATGTGCTTGCGAAGCAGGTGGGTCGAGTAACCCGCCTCAGCGGCCTGCTTCGTCGTGACGTACCCGGCCTGTCCGGCCGCTGTCTCGAAGAGCCGGTCCCAGTCCGGTCTGCTGGTGTCGAGTGTCGTCACGCACGAAACGTAACTATCGGTTCCCTTTTGTGCAAGCTTGGTTAGCGAGGTGCCGCGCCGAATGGGAAGGCGTCGCGCAGCTGCTGGCGCGTCCACTCGGCGGTGGGATGCTCGGTGGCGGCGACGTGCAGGAGCCGGCGCCGCGCGTGGCTCAGCACCACGAACCCGAACGGCAGCCGGAAGGTCAGCGTCGGGATGACGAAGAAGTCGATGCTGGCGGCTTCTCCGAGGTGGTTCTGGAGGAACGTTCGGCGTCTGGGCAGGTACTTCGAGACGGTCGACTGCGCCACCTCGAAGCCAAGCTTGAGCAGCTCGCCGTGGATTCGCGGGGCGCCCCAGGTGGGGTTCTCGTTGGCGAGGCGCACGATGAGCGCGCGCACGCGAGCGTCTTCGGTGGGGAGGCCCGCGCCGGACTTGCGCCACCACCAGAAGCGGAAGCCCGCCCGGTGCCAGCGCACCACCGTCTCCGGCCGGACCAGGACCAAGGCGTCGCGCCACCTCCACCAGATCCGCAGCGTGAACACCCAGAAGAATCGATCGCCGGCGTCGAGCCTGGGGCGGCGTGCCCGTCGGCGCAGCACCGCGAGCTGTTGCCGCAGCATCATGTTCTCCGCGAGCGGCTGCCGAGCGCGGCGGTGAGCATGCCGAGCAGGGCACCAACGGTGGCGAGCATCGGCAGAGCTTCGCCGCGCGGGCTCGCGATCGAAAGCGCTCCAGGACCCACCCCCGGAACGTCCATCCGTCCGCGACAACGACGGATCCTTTTTTCCGAAGGGACAGGTCTCCGTCGCCGCTGGTCGCCGACTTCGCGGCGACCGTCGAGTGGTGCTCGCGGTAGACGAAGTACCGGGAGTCTTTCGTCCACGTGCGCCCAGGGCTGCGGACGCGGCGAGCACAACCACCAGGCTCGAGGCGCGCATGCGGGCCGCATCGTGCAATGCGCTCGTGCCAGAACGCGCCGTCTGCGAGCAGCACGGCCTCGCGTACGATCCGACGCAGACCGAGGGGTGCGTCCTGTGCCGGAGGCAACAGGCGCCTCCCCCATCGCCGGCACAGAGCAGCGCCCGCGTGCTGCTGTTCTTCGGTGGCATCGTGCTGCTGCTGGGCGGCGCCGCGTTCGGCGGGAAGCACTGGTACGAAGCGCAGCGTGCGCAGGTCGGCAAGCCGTGCGAAGCGCGGTACGGGTGTGTCGCCGGAGCCGACTGCCTCGCGAGATCGACCGGACCGTTGCCGCCGATCGGCGTGAACCGTGGCGTCTGCTACCGGCACTGCGAGCTCGACACCGAGTGCAAGGTCGAAGGAGAGCGCTGCCGCTTCGTGGACGTGCGCCGCTACTGCGTGCGCGTGGCCGACGTCGGAGAAGCCTGCGACGCGAACACCCTGTGTGACGACTCGGTCTGCATCGTCACAGCGAAGGGAGCGTCCGCGGGCACGTGCCGCAAGCGCTGCATCGCGAGCTGCCCAGACGGGCTCACGTGCCTGCGGGTCGCGAGCGGCCTCCCGCTCTCGATGGGCGAGCTCGCTTTCGAAAGCGTCTGTCTGCCGCCGCCCTGACGACTTGTGGCGTCATGTTCTCCGCGAGCAGCGCTGCGCGACCACTGAGCGTAGCGGTGAGCATGCCAAGCAAGGCACCGACGGCGGCGAGCATTGGGCAGATCCTCGTCGCGCGGGCTCGCGATCGAAAGCGCTCCGGCACCGCCGCCGAGCGTCATCCGTCCGCTACGGCGACGGATCCTATTTCGGAAGCGACAGCTGGGAGCTCGGCATCACCAACGACCTCTACCCGTACGCGCGCCGCGGCTGCGGCCTGAGGCTGGTCGTCACGTACCGCTGACGTACGACCTCAAGAGGTCGCGCTTCTCGTGCTCGACGATGCGCGGGAACTTCTGCTGCAGGCTGCGTGGCCCGAGCGCCTGCATGAACTTCGTCGTCGCGCCCTGCGACAGCGGCAGCACGACCGGCGCGAGAATCGCCACGTCCCTCGCGCGGTGCTCGCGGTACACGCGGTTCTGCGCGCACAGCTCCCGGTCGAACGCCTCGCCGAAGGCCTTCAGGTCGGCCGGCTGCTTCTCGAACTCGACGAACAGCACGTACCGCCCCTTCGCGCCGCCGCCGACGCCGACTTCGCTCGACGCAGAGAAGTCGACGCTGGTGGACCCGGTGACGCGCGCGGCCTGCGCGACCGCGCGCTCGATCTCGAGCGCGGTCATCAGCTCCTGCGTCAGCGACAGCACGCCGGCGGCGCGGCCGGTGAACGTCATGCGGTGCGGGAAGACGGACTCGAAGCGGACGTAGTCGCCGATCTCGTAGGCGAACAGGCCCGACGGCGTGGTGAGCAGCACCGAGTACTCGACGCCGGGCTCCGCGTCCCACAGCGGCACGCGCCGGCCGCCCGAGCGCGGCACGAGCTCGAAGAACACGCCGCGGTCGGGGAGCATCAGCATCGCGCCGTCGGCGCGCGAGTCGGTGACGGCGAGGAAGCCGCCCTCGGTCGCGCTGTAGTTCTCGACGACCGCAAGCGACCGGCCCACGCGGCCCTCGATCAGCTGGCGGTAGGGCTCGGCGGGCACGCCGCCCGCGAACAGCACGCGCAGGTTCGGCCAGACGTCCTTCACGTGCTGCGCGCTCAGGCCGCGGCGCCTCGCTGCCGCGAGCACGAGATCGAAGAGCACCGAATACCAGCACGTCGTGCCGGTGAGCGCCCACACGTCGTGGTCGAGGTACGCCTCGGCGATCGCCTTCAGCTTGGCGTCGTAGTCGGGAATGTCGCGCACCGGCGGCTGCGGCAGCGTGAGCAGACGCGCCGGAAACGGCACGTGGAGCTGCATGATGGCGGGGTTCGACGCGACTCCGACGGGGCCGGCTCGCTCGATGATCGACGGAGGAAACAGCCCGAGCGTGTAGCCGCCGGGGAACTCGCGATCGCCCCACAGCGTGACGTAGCGCGCGACGATGTCGAACGCGGCGGCCTGCTGCCAGCGGATCTGCTCCTTCGAGACGGGCAGGAACTTGTTCTTCGCCGCGGTGTGCGAGGTGCCCGAGCTCTGGCCCCAGTAGTAGATGAAGCCCGGGTACAGCACGTCGTGCTCGCCGTTGCGCATGCGCTGCAGGTACGGCTCGAAGTCGGCGTACGTACGCGCCGGCACCTGGCGCGCGAAGTCTTCCCACGTCCGGATGCCGGCGAAGCCGTGAGCGCGGCCGAATTCCGTGCCGGCGGCGGGGCGGACGAGGTCGAGCAGGGTGCGCTCCTGAACGGCGCGCAGCTTCTGCGGGCTCTTCATCACCGCGTTCCACCGCGAGACACGCAGGTGAGCGGCCGCCCACAGTGCGGGGCCGGCCAGCCTCGCTGCTCTCACGCGGCGCACGGCAATTCCATACGCCAAGCGATATAGCGGCGCCATGACCAACCGAGCGGTGGTGGTGACCGGCGCGTCGACGGGCATCGGCAGGGCCACGGCGCTGCAGCTCGCGCGGCACGGCTTCCGGGTGTTCGCGGGAGTGCGCAAGGACTCCGACGGCGAGGCGCTGAAGCGCGAGGGCGTCGCGGGCCTCGAGCCGCTGAAGCTCGACGTCGTGGACTCCGCGTCGATCGAGCAGGCGAGGGCGGCGGTGACGGCCGCGGTCGGCAGCGCGGGGCTCTGGGGCCTCGTGAACAACGCGGGCGTCGCGGTGACCGGCCCCGTCGAGTTCGTGCCGCTCGACGAGCTGCGCCGGCAGCTCGAGGTGAACGTCGTGGGTCAGGTCGCGGTGATGCAGGCGTTCCTCGCGCCGCTGCGCGTTGCGAGCGGCCGCGTCGTGAACATCAGCTCGATCGGCGGCATCGTGTCGGCGCCGATGTTCGGGCCGTACTCGGCCTCGAAGTTCGGGCTCGAGGCGATCTCGGACTCGCTGCGGCGCGAGGTGCGGCCTTTCGGCATGCACGTGAGCGTGGTGCAGCCGGGGGCGGTGGCGACTCCGATCTGGGACAAGTCGACCGCGGTGGCGCGCGACACGCTCGAGCGCCTGCCGCCGCTGGCGCACCAGCTGTACGGCAGCGTCATGGAGGGCACGCTGAAGTTCGCGCAGCAGATGGGGAAGAAGGGCTCGCCGGCCGAGAAGGTCGCCGAGGCCGTCGAGCACGCGCTGACCGCGGACCCGCCGAAGACGCGCTACCTCGTCGGGGTCGACGCGAAGCTGCAGGCCGCGCTCGCGAGCGTGGTGTCCGACCGCGTGCTCGACGCGCTGATGGCGATGGCGGGGCCGAAGGCGAAGCCCGGGCTCGGCGCCAAGGGACCGACGCCCGCGTAGGTTCTGAAGCTCGTCATTCAGGCTGACTCGCGCCGAGCTCTGCCAGAAACTTCGCAAAGTCCGGGAGCGCAGCTCCCTTGGCGCGAAGCGGCCCGATCGCCGCCTCGAGCCTCTGCCACTCGGGGGCCCGCTCCTTTTCCCATCGTTTCTTCCAGGGGCTACATGAGCTCACGGTCGACTTGCTCTCGACGCGCAGCCCAGCGCCGAAGCAGAGCCAGCGCTCGGAGCAGGGTACAGGGACACAGCGAACGAGACGCGACATGTACTTCGCAAGGTCGTGGCGCTTGATCCACGAGTCGATCTCTCGATACCGCTGGTTCAGCGATTCGTCGTCGGCGTCCCGATGCACGACGAGAACGACCCGCGTTCCGGAAGCCTGCGCGACACGCACGAAGACACGTGCAGCCTTGTCGTCGAGGCTCGGCCCGAGACAGGGGATGATGCGTGTTGCGCGGGGCTGGAGGAGGCCTCGAAGCAGGTTCTCATCCCGATTGAGTCCGTTCTCGCAGAGAACGACGAAGAGCTCGTTCAATCAGCGCCCCTCGAAGCCCTCGGCGAGGAGCAGGTCGAAGTTGTCCTGTCTCGTGAGCGACTTGCCTTCCCAAACCGAAGGGTGCACCCGGCCGTCTGCCGCCCGGTACAGCACGATGACACCCATTCTCGCGCCCATGACCCGAGCTGCTTTGCGGATCATGTCAGGGCTGTGGGTCGCCAGGAAGAGGAGGTCTGGCGTCGGTAGGGAGTCGCCAGTCGACGGGGCGAGGCGCGTGATGACTTCGATCTGTCTCGAGAGGTGGAATCCGTTCTCGGGTTCGTCGAAGCCGAGGATCCCGGGGCAGTCACGCCGGTAACGAACGAGGAACATGCCGATCGCACGAACGAGACCGTCACTTTCCTCGTCGAGCTGGGTTTCTCGGCCGTCCGAGTAGCGCAGCAGCACTCCGCGAGGGCGGGTTCGAACCTCGATCGCCTGCAGGTCCGGTTGTATCGCTCGCGCAGCGGAGACGATCGCATTGAAGACCGCTTCGTCTCGACGCGCGTCAATGAGCCCAGACACGAGACCAGGGCCTTTTCGTGCGTAGGGAATCGGTCGCGAGTCGACCGCCGTGCCGCGCAAGAAGTCGGCATCGAGTGCATAGACCTCGATTCCCTTCATCAGGTCGAGCATCGCTGCCGAACCGCGACGCCGCTTGGGGTCGACGGCATAGAGTCCCAGCGCGGATTGGGTCGGGTCACGCGCTCTCAGGGCGCGACCGGCCCCTTCCCCGCTGAACTTCCGAATGCGGTGGCCGCCGCTCGTCTCGGTCCACACGTATCGGTGCCCTGCCACACGCAGAGTCTCGATCGCGATCTCAGGAGCGTCGGGGCCACGCAAGCCGAGCTCGTACCGCCCCTTCTTCCACTCGAGGTGAATCGAGGCTTCCTCGCTGCGAGTCCCGTCGCCCTTGCGGCTGAAGACTCCATCGGGCCAGCCACGAAGCCAGCTCCGCAAGTCTTCGCGCAGCGTTCCGCGTCGCGCCAGGTGAGACACGAGCGCCAGCGACTCCAGAAGGGAACTCTTGCCGCTCCCGTTCGGGCCGACCAGGAAAGTCACCGGCCACAACGGAAGCTTCGCCTCGAAGCCTTTCCAGCCGTGAAGGGCAAGCGAACCGACCGCCATTCGGCCGTCTCTATCACGGCGAGACCACGGGATGGTCGCGGAGAGCGGCGCGTCAGGTCGCGATCGGCTTCGCCGGGTTCAAGAGCGCGGTGAGCTTCTGCGAGAGAGCGTTGACGCGCTCCATCCACCTCGAGTCCGAGTAGTGCGCGAGCGCGACGAGCTTCTTGTCCTGCACCCAGAGCTTCGCGCGGGTGAACAGGCCGAGCGTGCCGTTGTCGCGCGCCGCCTTCTCGCCCTTGATGTCCTCGATGAGGTCGGCGAACTCGAGGTGCAGCGTGTCGCGGCGCACGAGCAGCTTCGCGCGCTCGGCGGCGTCGGGCACCGCCTCGGTGAAGAGCGCCTCGAACTGCGCGTCGGGGATCGCCTGGAGCCGCGCGATGACGTCGAACATCGCGCCGAAGTCGCTGTCGTCGAGCGGCAGCTCGCCGCGCACGTAGTCGAGGTACACGAGGTTCACCGCGGGCGGCATCGTGGGGAAGCCGGGGAACCCGTAGGTGCCCTTCGTGTGCCGCGTGAGCTCGCGGCCGTCGAGGTCCGCCATGTGCTGGGTCGCGTGATCGAGGTCGCCGTTGATGGCGTGCCCGCCCTTCGCCTTCCACTGATCCGCCTTGGTGTCGTAGTTGCCGAGCAGCTCGCTGAACACCGCGCCGATCAGCACCTCGCGCACCTGGCTGCGCGTCCACTGGTTCGGGTCGGTGCTGAGCTTGTCGTCGCCAGGCACGTTCGACTTGAGCCAGCCGTCGTACGTGGCGCCGTTCTTCTCGAAGTGCCGGCGCACGACCGGAATCGACGGCTCGTCGATGACGAGCTTGAGCTTCGTCTCGGCGTCCTGCCGGACGAAGGCGTCGGGGTTGTACTTGAAGTTCGCCTTCTCTTTGCCGAGCGAGGTCTTCAGCTTCACCGCCGTCTTCAGGCTCGTGCCGCCGGTCTTCTTCTCGGTGTCGACCTTGAGCTTCGCGGCCGCGAGCTCGCTCGTCCGCTCGGCCCAGACCCCTGGACGCTCGGCCGGCTTGCTCGTTTTCTCAAACCCTGGGAGCTGGTCCCACGCCTCTTCGCGCATCCGCGCGTATTCGGGGGCGTGCTGCTTCGCGACCGCGAAGTAGCGGCGGGCAATGTCGTTCAGCACTGAGGTCTGGCGCATGTGGGATTGTCGGCCACATGTGGGCAAAGGTTCCGATCGCGGATCTGATCAGCGCGCTTACGTTTGGGCCCAATTTCGCAGGGCGAAGGTGGAGAGGGCGCCGAGCTCGAGGGCGGCGAGCGCGACGCTGCCGGTCAGGAAGCGGAAGCCGTAGTGGCTGGCGACGACGGCGATGAAGCCGCCGAGCACGCCGAGCGCGACGTACGCGGGCCAGAGCACCGGCGTCGAGCCCATCAGCGCCGGCGCGCTGAGCGCGAACGCGACGCCGACGGCGGCGAGGCCGGCGCCGATGAGGAGCAGGGCGCCGACGTCGAGGTCGGCGCGCAGCGTGCCGCGGGCGTGCTTGTAGAGCACGTGGGCTTCGTGACCGAAGGCGTTGAGGAACATCCAGCCGGCGATGAAGAGGTGAAGGGCGATGGCGAGCTTTCGGGTGTCCATGCGCTGGTGATGCGCGGCCCCGTATGCTCGCCTCGTGAAGAAGTGTTTTGCCGCGGTGCTGGTCGCGCTCTCGGCGGACGCCGCGACGATTCGCATCGCGCCCGATGCGGGCAGCTTCGTTGAGATCGAGGCTGCACAGCCGGGCGACGAGGTGGTGATCGCTCCGGGCACGTACCGCTTCCGGGTCGAGCTGAGGCAGCGGGGCGCCGCTCCGCTCGTGGTGCGCGCGGAGGACCCGCTCCGGCCGCCGGTGTTCGACTACACGGGCGCAGACCTGCTGACGTTCCCCGGCAGCAGCAGCGTCGAGTACCGCAGCGCGTGGCACGTGCAGAGCGCGTGGGTCGAGCTCTCGAACCTCGTCATCCGCGGCGCGCACGACCCGTCGAACCAGGCCTCGTGCCTGCGCTTCAACGACTCGTCGGGCCGCGCGATCGGCATCGACGCACGCGGGTGCGACCACGGCCTCGAAGCCGGCGGCAACGACGTCGTGCTCGAGCACTGCATCGCCGTCGACAACCGCGTGAGCGCGATCGCGGGCTACGGAGGCAAGCTGACGCTGCGGTACAGCTGGGTGAGCAACAGCCCGTCGCTGTTCTACGTGAACGGCTCCGAGACGACGTTCGAGTACAACTGGTTCTCCCGCGCCGGCGGCTTCATGGGCATCTACTCGGGCTGCGGCTACGGCTGTGGGAGCACCGGGCAAGAGCCCGTCACCGTGTACCGCGCGTTCCGCGGGAACGTGGTGGTGCTGAGCCCGTCGCAGACGAACATGAGCCTGAACCTCGTCGTCAACGGAGACGCGCCTTCGAGCGACGGCACCGGGCGCACGGCGAAGCTGGTCGTCGACGTGCACCACAACACGTTCATCGGAGTGGCGGGCGCCTCGGACAACCCCGTCGCGGTGGTGAACTACGACGGCATCGAGATCGAGCTCGACGTGACGAACAACGTGATGGCGGAGTTCGCGCAGGCGCAAGCGACGCAGCAGGGCCCCGTGGCGCTCACCGGCCGCAACAACTGGGTCACGAGCGGCACGACCGTACCGGCCGAGCTCACCGGTACCGTGTCGGGCGCCGTCCCGAAGCTCGACGCCGACTACCGGCCGCTCGATGGGAGCCCGCTGCTCGGCGCCGCCGCCGCGCTGGGCGCGAAGGCGCCGGTGCGTGAGTACTACCTGAACGAGACCGAGGCGGCGCGGTACCGCGTGCGGGCGGCCGCCGGCGACATCGGCGCGTTCGAGCGGACGACGACGGGGCCCGGGATCTCTGCGCAGGACCTGCGGCCTTCCCCCGATGGCGGCACCGCCGCGGCGCCGCGGGCGCTGAGCGCGGGCTGCGGCTGCAGCTCGGTGGGGCCGGGGCTGTTGCTCTTCGCGCTGCTGGGGCTGGCCCGCCTCAGGGCGCCCAGTCGCGGGGCGTGAGGAACTCCGCGAGCCGCGCCTCGGGGCTGCCCGGCTCCGGCTGGTAGTCGTACTTCCAGCTCACCAGCGGCGGCATCGAGGTCAGGATGCTCTCGATGCGTCCCTTCGACTGCAGCCCGAACAGCGTGCCGCGATCCCACACGAGGTTGAACTCGACGTAGCGGCCGCGGCGGTAGAGCTGCCACTGCCGCTCCCGGTCGCCGTAGGGCGTCGCGCGCCGCCGCTCCACGATGGGCGCGTACGCGTCGAGGAAGCTGTCGCCGATGCTGCGAATGAGCGCGAAGCACGACGCCCGGTCGCCGTCGTTCAGGTCGTCGACGAACAGCCCGCCGATGCCGCGCGCCTCGTCGCGGTGCTTATTCACGAAGTACTCGTCGCACGCGCGCTTCAGCGCCGCGTACCGCTCGCCCGCCGCCGCCTTCGCGGTGCGGTGCCAGTGCACCGCGTCTTCTTCGTACGGGTAGTACGGAGTCAGATCGTACCCGCCGCCGAACCACCAGCCGGCTCCGTCTTCCGTCGAGAACGCGCGCACGTTCATGTGGCTCGTCGGCACGTGCGGGTTCAGCGGGTGGATGACGACGCTGACCCCCGCGGCGCGGAAGGGCTTGCCCGCGAGCTGGGGCTGGCGCGCGGTGGCGCTCGGCGGGAGCGTCGTGCCGCGCACGTCGCTGAAGCTCGCGCCCGCGCGCTCGAAGACCGCGCCGCCCTCCAGCACCGCGGTGATGCCTTCGCCGCTCAGGCCGGTGCTGCGCTGCCAGGGGTCGCGCAGGAACTGGGCACGGCCGTCGAGCTGCTCGAGGCGGGTCAGGAGGCGTTGCTGCAGGCTCTTCAGGTACTCGACCACGTCGTTCAATGGAGCAGCCCCCTCACCCCGGCCCTCTCCCCTACGTCATTCATGCTGCCTCCACGCACTGCGCGAGGCCTTCGATGAACTTCGGCGAGTCGTTCACGCACGGCACCAGCGTGAACGACTGCCCGCCGGCCTGCAGGAACGTCTCTTTCAGCCTCAGGCCGATCTCCTCCAGCGTCTCGAGGCAGTCGGCCACGAACGACGGGCAGGCCACCGCGAGCCGCTTCACTCCGCCGCGCGCGAGCTCGGCCACGTGCGCGTCGCTCGCGGGCCCCAGCCACTTGTCGCGCCCGAGCCGCGACTGAAACGAGGTCGACAGCTTCACGCCGGGCAGCCGCGCCTGCAGCTCGCGAGACGTCGCGAGGCACTGCGCCCGGTAGCACCCGGCGGGCAGGCGGTCGCAGCACTCGGCCGACCGCAGGCAGCCCGGGTCCGCGGCCATCACCTGCCGCTCGGGCAGGCCGTGGTAGCTGAGCAGCACGTGCTCGGCGTCGCCCATCGACGCCTTCACCAGGTCCGCCTGGGCGTCGAGGAAGCCCGCCGAGCGCCAGAACGGAGGCACCACCTTCACGGCCGGCACGTGCGCGCGGCCGCTCAGCCGCCGGTAGACGCCCTCGAGCACCGAGCCCACCGTCGCCGACGCGTAGTGCGGGAACATCGGCAGCACCGTCAGCGACTGCACGCCGTTCAGGGTGTCGAGCACCTTCGGCAGCGACGGGTTGCCGTAGCCCATCGCGAGCAGCACGGGCCGGCCGAGCCGCTTCTCGAGCGCGTCGCGCTGCCTGGTCGAGAAGTAGACGAGCGGCGAGCCCTCGGGCCGCCAGATGCTCTGGTACGCGTGCGCGCTCTTCTTCGGCCGCGTCGGCAGGATGATGAGGTTCACGAGCAGCCAGCGCTTCCACCCGGCGATGTCGATGATGCGCCCGTCGGACAGGAACTCGCGCAGGTAGCGGCGCACCGCCGGCACCGTCGGCTCGTCGGGCGAGCCCACGTTGATCATGAGCACCGTCACGGCTCGGGCTTCCGCCTGAACAGGTAGCCGCGGCCGCGCAGCGTGACGAGGTGCTTCGGCTCCTCGGGGTTCTCTTCGAACAGCCTCCGCAGCCGCAGCACGAAGTTGTCGACCGTGCGATCGGTGGGAAACGCATCCATGCCCCAGACCGCCTCGAGAATGTCGGTGCGGGTGAGGCCACGGTTCTCGTTCGTGACGAAGAGCTCCATCAGCTTGAGCTCCTTGTCCGAGAGGCTGAGCTCGCCTTCGTTCGTCAGCGCCTGGCCGGTGTCGAAGCGGATCCAGAAGCGGCCGAGCTCGAAGCGCGGCTTGCCGATCAGCTCGGGCGTGCCGGTGGCGCGGCGCAACAGCGCTCGGATTCGCGCGAGCAGCTCGGGCACGTCGAACGGCTTGGTGAGGTAGTCGTCGGCGCCGCAGTCGAGCCCGCGCACCTTCGACGTCGTGTCGTTGCGCGCGGTGAGCATCAGAATCGGGCAGCTCACGCCCTTGTCGCGCGCGGTGCGCGTGAGCAGGAAGCCGTCGCCACCGGGGAACATCACGTCGACGATCGCGAGCACCGGGGCCGGCTCGGCGCCGAAGCCGGCGAGCCCCTCGGCGAAGTTCGTCGCCTGGCGCACCGCGAAGCCCGCGTGCTTCACGTTGAGCGAGACGAGCTCGCGCACGAGCTTCTCGTCTTCGACGATGAGCACCGTGTCAGGCATCGGCCGAGCTCAACACCAGCGTGAACGTGCTGCCCTTGCCGGGGCCGTCGCTCTGCGCGACCAGGTCTCCGCCCATCTGCCGCGCGAGCTGCCGCGAGATGCTGAGGCCGAGGCCGCTGCCGTGCGTGACGCCGGTGCTCTTGCGCGGCGTGAACGGGTCGAACAGCGCGGCGGCGTCGCCCGGCTCGAAGCCCTGGCCCTCATCGCGAACCTGGACCTGCCACTTGTGGCCTTCGCTCTTCGCGCTCACGCGCGTGGTTCCATTGCCGTACTTCCGCGCGTTGTCGAGCAGGTTCTCGAGAATCACGCGGAAGGCGTCGCGGTCGGCCCACACGTTCGGCACGTCTCTCGGGAGCGGCTCGACCTCGAGGGCTTCACCCTGCGTCGTGCGCTTGCGGTGCGTGACGACCTCTTCGAGCAGCACGTCGGCGCGCAGCTTCTCGGCCTTCCGCTTTCTCGTCACGGTGCGCTGGAACGCGAGGATGGTCTCGGCGAGGTGCTCGAGGCGGTCGCACTCGCTGACTCCCTGTGCCAGCAGCTCGACGCGCGACTCCTCGGGGATGCTGCCGAGCGAGAGCGACTGGAGCAGCGCGCGGACGCCGGCGATCGGCGTCTTGAGCTCGTGGCTGGTGAACTGGAGGAGGCGCTCCATGCGCTGCTGCTGCTGGCGCGCGCGGCGGGCGATCGCGAACAGGGCGAGCATGCAGGCGACGAGCGCGAACGCGAACACGCCCGACTCGCCGCGGATCATGAACGAGAGCCGCTCGGCCCGCTCCGGCTCGCTGATGCCGTAGGCGCCGATGAGCCGGTTCGCGAAGACGGCCCACCAGACGACGAGCGAGGCGATGACGACGAGCGCGCCCGCGAGCACGATCGTCTCGGCGTACCGTGAGAGCCACGACCTCATGCCGCGAGCGCGTCGAGCAGCTGGTCCACGTGCGCTTCCGTGTGCGCCGCCGACAGGAAGCTCACCTCGTACGCCGACGGAGGCAGGTACACGCCGCGCTCGAGCCAGCGGCGGTAACCGCCGTGGTACAGCTCGACCGCCTTCGGGCGGATGTCGTCGGCCTCGAGCGGAGGCGGCGCCTCGAGATCGAAGTAGGGCCACACCACGCTGCCGACACGGAACAGGCGGGCCTTCGACCTCAGCGCGTGACCGGCGAGCTTCGCGTCGAGCGACCGGCCGAGCGCGTCGAGGTGCCGGTACACGTCGCCCTTCCTGAGCTCCTCGAGCGTCGCGATGCCGGCGGCGAGCGCGACCGGGTTTCCGGCCATGGTGCCCGCCTGGTACACCGGCCCGAGCGGAGCGAGCTGCTCCATCACGCGCGCCTTCCCCGCGACCGCGCCGACCGGCAGCCCGCCGCCGACGATCTTCCCGAGCGTCGTGAGGTCCGGCTCGACGCCGCACAGCTTCGCGAACCCGTGGTACCCGAAGCGGAAGCCGTTGATGACCTCGTCGAAGATGAGCAGCGCGCCGGCGCTCGCCGTCTGCTTGCGCAGCGCCTGCAGGAACTCGGCGCTCTGCTGCAACAGGCCGTTGTTCGCCGGCAGCGGCTCGACGATGACGGCCGCGATGTCTCTGCCGTGCTGCGCGAACGCCTGCTCGAGCGCGCCGAGGTTGCCGAGCGGGAGCACGAGCGTGTCCTTCACCGCCGACGGGGGCACGCCCTCGCTGCCGCTGAGGCCCTGCGTGACGACGCCGCTGCCGGCCTTCGCGAGCAGGGCGTCGCCGTGGCCGTGGTAGCAGCCCGCGAACTTCACGAGCAGCGAGCGGCCGGTGTCGCCGCGGGCGAGGCGCACCGCGGTCATGACCGCCTCGGTGCCGCTCACCACGAAGCGCACGCGCTCGGCGTAGGGGAAGGCCTCGAGCACGAGCTCGGCGAGCCTGGGCTCGTGGCGGTGCACCGTGCCGAACGCGAGGCCGTCGCGCGCCGCCTTCGCCACCGCCTGGACGACCGCCGGGTGCGCGTGCCCGAGGATCAGCGGCCCCCACGCCATGCAGAAGTCGACGTACCGGTTGCCGTCTTCGTCGATCGCGTGGGCGCCCTCGCCGCGCGCGAAGTACAGCGGGCGGCCTCCGACCTTCTTGAACGCCCGCACCGGGCTCGAGACGCCCGCAGGCATCAGCTGCACGGCCCGCGCGTAGAGCGCCTCAGAGTTCGCGGTGGAGCCAGCTCTCGTCGTCATGGTTGTCCGCCTTCGACAGTGTTTCCAGCGTCTGACGGTAGAACGTCTCGTCGGGCGCCGAGGGTATCTCGCGCTTCACCACGCGCCACTGTCCATTCATTTCGGCGCCGGCGCGCAGCACGTTGCCCGTCACCAGCGCGCCGAACGGGGCCGTGCAGCCGCCCTCGAAGATGCGCAGGAGCTCGCGCTCGAGGTGCACCGCGCGCGCGGTGGGCTCGTGCTGCAGTCTCAGCAGCGCCTCGCGGGTCTTGGCGTCGTCGCGCCGGCACTGGACTCCGATCGCTCCTTGCCCGGGCGCCGGAATCCACCGGTGCGGGTTGAGGTCGTAGACCGCGAGGCCCTGGGTCTCGAGCCCCAGGCGCGTGAGGCCGGCCGCGGCCAGCACGATGGCGTCGTACTCGCCTCCTTGAAGCTTCTTCACCCGCGTCGGCACGTTGCCGCGGAGCAGCGCTGCTTGTGCTCCGGGGAAGTGCGTCTTGAGCAGCGCCTCGCGGCGGAGCGACGAGGCCCCGACGCGGGCGCCGGGCTTCAGCGGCAGGGGGCCGCGCACGAGCAGGCGGTCTTGCGCGGGCGCCCGCTCCAGGACTGCGCCGATGACGAGATCCTCCGGGCCCTTCGTGGGCAGGTCCTTGAGCGAGTGCACCGCGAAGTCGATGCGCTTCTCGCGCAGCGCCGCTTCGAGCTCTTCGGTGAAGAAGCCCTTCTCGAGCTTGCCCTGGAGTTTTGACGTTCGATCTACGTCGCCTCTCGTCGTGATGACTTCGATTTGAACCTGTTGGCTCAGCAGGCTTGCGACGTGCTTCGTCTGCCACATCGCCAGTGCCGAACCTCGTGTGCCTGCGATCATTCGCGACCGCCCCTCACCCTGTCCGTCTCCCCGACGGGGGGAGAGGGGACCCGGTTTCGATTCACAGCTCGCTCCTCGTGCGCTTCATGACCGAGTGCGTGAAGGAGGCGATGGAAGCGCGCAGCTTCTTCTGCTCCTTCGCCGGCAGGCCCTCGAGCAGCCGCGGCAGCGTCACCTCGAGGAAGTCGCGGCGCTCCGAGTCGATCGCCTCGAGCGCCTTCGCGCGCGCCGGCGCCGCCAGCTGCTTGAGCAGCGTCTCGCCCGCCTCCGTGCACAGCCGCTCGAGCGCCTCGCGCTCGCCGTCCGGCAGCTGCAGCCCGCTCTTCGCGAGCAGATCGTCGAGCGTGATGCGCGTCCACCCCGCCGAGGCCGAGACCTGCTCCGGAGACCCGAGGTCGATCACGACCGGCCCGTCTCTCCGCGCGGGCAGCGTCAGCCACGGGCGGTCTGCTCCGCTGCACACCACGATCGCGTCTGCCTTCTCGGCCGCCCCGCTGAACTGCTGCAGCGTGCTCCGGTTGAACGCCTTCGGCTTGAACCGCGCCAGCGCTCGAGTCACGGCCTTGCCGATCTGCCCCTGGCCGAACACGAGCACCGAGGCCCCGCCGTGCAGGAGCGGCTCGAGCGCCGCGGCCGCCAGCGAGTGCACGCCGGCCGCCGCCGACGCCGGAGCCAGCACGCGCCGCTGGTGAATCAGCGAGCCCACCGCGCGCCAGCACGCGTTCAGCGCCTTGTCGGTGTGCTTCGCCGCGTGCGCCTTCTCGAAGCCCTTCAGCACCTGCCGCCCGACGGCGGGCTCGCCCTCGGCGAGCGACTCGAGCCCCGCCGCCACGCGCATCAGGTAGTGCGCGGCCGCCGGCCCGACCTTGAGGTGCATGCGGCGCCCCGGGTCACCGAGCCGCGTCATCAGCGAGCTGCGCAGGAGCTCGGCCGCCCACTGCGCCTGCTCCGACGAGACGACCCACTCGGTGCGCGAGCACGTCTCGAGCCGCGCGATGCCGTGCGCCGCGCCGCCGGCGAGCAGCTCGGCGCTCGGGCTGTCGGGGCCGCTGTCGAGCGCGACGAGCGACGAGCGCACGCCGGTCGGGCCTTCCCTGAAGTCCATGCCTACGACAGCGAGCGCGACCATTGCGGTTTCCTCTGGCTGACTTCCCAGGCACGTTTTCCGGCGGCGAACCCCGAGGCCAGCGCGTCTTTCATAGCACTGGCGCCCAGGTAGCTGCCGGCGAGCAGCACGCCGGCCTCGTCGGCGAGCGCGGGCAGGCCGTCGCGCACCGGCAGCGCCGCGACGGTCGGCTGGAAGACCGCGTGCGTGTGACGGTCGACGCGCAGCACCCGGCCGACCGAGCCGCCGGTGAGCTTGCGCACGTCGGCGGCGATGCCGGCGGCGAGCGCGGCGTCGTCGGCCGAGGCGCCGCGCACGAACGACGAGAAGCGCGTGCCGTGGAACATCGTGCCCATCGCGAACAGCTGCTCCGAGGGGCACGCGAGGTAGCCGAAGCCCGGGCCGAAGCGGGCGCCTTCGCCCTCCCAGTGCACGACGGTGACCGGTGCGTACGCGAGCTGCCCGAGCGCGGCGCCGAGCTTCGGCGACACCGGCCACAAGAGCTTCGCCGCCGTGTGCGCCTCGGTCGCGACGACGACCGCGCGCGCGTGGAGGTCGGGCCCGCCGCGCACCCAGAACCCGTTCGCGTCGCGCGCGAGCTCGCGCACCGGCGCGTTGAGCTCGATGGGCAGCTGCTTCAGCGCCGCGGCTCCGATGACGCCCATGCCGCCCTTCAGCCGGTAGATGCCGCGCCGGGCGCTCTTGCCGCCCGGCATGAGGCCCTTGATGATGCTCCGGCGCTTCACCGCGTTCTCGCGCAGCCCGGGAAAGCAGCCGTCGACGGCGAGCTCGCGGGGGTCGCCCGTCCAGATGCCGCCGACCATCGCGGCGAGCGGGCCCTCGGCGAACGAGGCGCCGAAGCGCTGCGCGAAGAAGTCGTGCAGGCTGGCCGCGGGCTCGACCGGGCCGAAGGCGGCGGCGTCGCGGGCGAGCGCGAGCTTCTCGCGCAGCGTGACCGCTCCGGTGCCGATGAGCGTGAGCGGAGATGGCTTCAGGGCGTGCAGCCTGCCGAAGCGCGCGAGGTACCGGGTGCCGGACTCGTGCGGCAGCGCGGTGGCCTGGTCGGTGAGGCCCAGCTGCTCGAGCAGCTGCCAGAAGACCTCGTAGCGGCCGTTGAAGCTCTGCGGGCCGCGCTCCATGCCGTCGGCGGTGCGGACCTTGCCGCCGGCCTCGCCGGAGGCCTCGAGCACGACGACGCTCGCTCCCGCGGCCTTCGCCGAGAGGCCAGCGGCGATGCCGGCGAGGCCGCCGCCGATGACGCAGACGTCGACGTCAGCGGGCATCGGCCACCGTGCGGCAGAGCGTCTCGACGGACGACTCGGGGGTCTTCGGCAGGATGCCGTGACCGAGGTTCGCGATGCAGCGCGAGTAGCCGTTCGACGACTGCTTCATCTCGTCGAGCAGCGCGCGTGTCTTCGCGCGCACCACCTCGTCGCCGGCGAAGAGCAGAACGGGGTCGATGTTTCCCTGCAGCACGTGGTTCGGGTACCGCGCGCGCGCGTCGGCGAACGGGGTGCGCCAGTCGAGCGAGAAGCCGCCGGCTCCGCTCTCGCCGAGCAGCGGCAGCAGGTGATGGCCGCTGCGCACGAACAGCAGCACGCGGCGGCCGCGCAGCGTGTTCGTGATGCGGCGCAGCGCGGGCAGGCAGAAGCGGCGGTACTCGTCCTGGCTGAGCAGGCCGCCCCAGGTGTCGAAGAGCTGCACGGCGTCGGCGCCGGCCTCGAGCTGGGCGGCGAGCAGCTCGGCGGCGGCGTCGGCGAGCGTGGCGAGCGCGGCCTCGGCGAGCTTCGGCTCCTGGTGCAGCATCACGCGCGCGTGCTGGAAGTCGTCGCTCGAGCCGCCCTCGACGCAGTACGCGAACAGCGTGAACGGGGCGCCCGCGAACCCGAGCAGCCCGTGCGAGCCCTTCAGCGTCTCGGCGAGGTGCTTCACCGCGTTCGGCAGGAACTTCAGCCGCTCGATGAGGCCCGAGGTGTTCCACGCGTCGAGGTCGGCGCGCGAGCGCAGCGGCTTGCCGACCTTGGGGCCGTCGCCGGTTCCGAACGTCACGTCGAGGCCGAGCGCCTGGGGAATGACGAGGATGTCGGAGAACACGATCGCGGCGTCGAGCGGGAAGCGCGCGAGCGGCTCGAGCGCGACCTTCGTCGAGAGCTCGGGCGTGTGGCACACGTCCCAGAAGCCGGCCTTCGCGCGCACCTCGCGGTAACCGGGCAGGTAGCGGCCCGCCTGGCGCATGAGCCAGACCGGAGGGCGATCGACGGCCTTGCCGTCGAAGGAGGCGAGGAAGCGGTCGCGGCCGTTCATGGCTTCAATTCGTACTCCGGAGGCGCCGGCCTTTGGTCACAAGTCTGTCATGGGGGTCAGCGGCAGACGTCGATGCACCGCCCGCCCTCGCAGACGAGCGACGCGCACGTCCACGCGTCGGGGCAGGGCGCTCCGGCGCCCGCCCACGGGCCGCACGTGCCGGCGTTGCAGAGCCCGGTGAGGCACCAGCCTGCCGCGGCGCAGCGCGTTCCCGGCCGCGCGACCGGAGTGCACCTTCCGGCGATGCACTCGAGCGCCTGCTTGCACTGGTACATGTCCGCCTGCGCGCTGGAGCAGGGGTCGCCCGCTTCGCCCGGGAACCGGCACCGCGCCGCGCCGCCGTCGACCGGCACGAGACACGAGTACGGCCGCTCGCAGGCGCTGAAGGGACGATCGGCCTCGCACGGCTGGCCGGCGGCGCTGCGCGGAGCACAGCCGCCCGACGTGCAGTACGTGTCGGCGGTGCAGTTGTGGTCTCCCGTGCAGCGCGAGCCCGCGACGCCCGGTTGGCACGTGCCGACCAGGCCGCCGTCGCGCGCGCAGTAATGGTGGTCGGGACAACCGAGGCGCAGGTCGAAGTGGCACCCGTCTCCCGGCTGGGGAAGCCGGCAGGTTCCGGCGACGCCGACTCCGCCGTCGGCCGCCACCGCCGCGCCGAGGCACGTGCCTCGCGAGCACTCGAGGCCCAGCGGCCGGCCGAGCACGACGGTGCACGCGCCCCCGAGCGGAGCGGTCGCGTGCCGGCTGCGGCAGCGTCTGAGCACCGCGTCGCAGGTTGCGGAGGCACACTCGCCGTCGAGCTCGCACGGCGCCCCGTCGGGCTCGCCGGGGACGCACGTGGCGTTGAGGCACCGCAGGCCCTCGGTGCAGCCGGAGCTGCAGCGCTGCCCGAGGCCCGGCCGCAACGGCCAGCAGACCGCGGGCGAGACGCCGTAGTCGCAGTACTCCGAGAGGCACTCGTTCGACGCCGTGCACGGCATGCCGTCGGGGCGCCGCGCGGCGCAGATCTTCCCCGGTCCGCAGTACGCGGCCGGCACGCAGGGATTCGTGGCACACGCTTCACCGGCGAGCTGCCGGCGCACGCAGAGGTTGCCGGTGGCGCAGAACGCGTCGGGCGCGCATTGGCCGTCGATGCACGGCGCCCCTGCCGCGGGGAACGGGGCGCAGCGATTGTCGTACGGGTTGCACCACCCGCCCAGGCACCAGCCCGCACCACACGGAGCGCCGAGCTCGCCTGCGGGCTGACAGGTCCGCTGGCAGGCGGGGCCGCCGCAGCCGTGGGTGACGTCGCCGCACTCGGCCGAAGCGTGGCAGCCGGCGTCGGCGGCGACCCGGCCGGCGAAGACTTCTCCGCAGCTCGGGACGATGAGCTCGACGAGATCGCTCCAGGCTGAGACGAGGAAGCCGGGGCCCTCGCCGCCGCACTCCCACGCACGGATGCCCGCGAGGCAGCGGGCGCCCGCGTCCGCGTCGAAGCTCATCGCGCCGCGCGCGACGCCGGCCCCCCGGAACGCAGGGTAGCGGCTCATCCACGCGACGCACGCGGGCTTCGCGGCGAGCTCGAGGCGCTGGCAGCGCACGTACCAATCGCAGACGCCGTCGGCGAGCTCGCTCGCCCAGGCGAAGGTGGGTGTGGAGCCGGCGTCGATCGCCGGTGCTCCGGCGTCGGGCGCTCCGGCATCGTCGGGCGTGAACACCCCTGCATCTCCACCGGCGTCGCGCTCTCCGGCATCGGGCCGCTCGATCAACGGCGTCGAGCATGCACAGCACATGGTCACGGCCAGGACGGAGCGCATGCCGCGGCGGCTGCATCGTGCATGCCCGGCGGCGCCGCGGACTCCGAGGCCACGTGTGCCGGCCGGTGCACACGCTGCGCAGGACGCTGCACAGTGAAGGTGCCATGCTGCGCCGGTGCGGTGGGTGCTCACCCGGGAGCTCGACGACGCGCGGCCGCTGGCCGAGGAGCTCGGGCTCGAGGTCGTGCCGTGCATCGAGCGCGTCGATCTGCCGTGGCCGCCGTGGCCGAAGTCGCCGCTGGTGTTCGTGACGTCGGCGCACGTGGCGCGGCGGCTGTGCCGGATGACGGCACCGCCGGGGACGCGCGTCGCGGCGCTGCGGCCGGTGACGGCGGCGATGCTGCCGCGCGCCGACGTGACCGCCGAGGGCGGCGCGGTCGCGCTCGCGAACGCCGTGAAGGAGTGGGCGGCGGGGAAGCCGCGGCTCGCGGTGCTGTACCTCACCAGCGACAAGGGCTTCCGGCAGCCGGAGCAGCTCGACGCGGTGCGGGTGCTCGAGACGGTCGGCGACGTCTACCGCCACGCGCTGTACTCGAACCGGGCGCCCGAGGGGCTGAGCGGCGCGCTCGCGAAGCACCGCGGCGAGGGGTTCGTGTTCTTCAGCCCGTCGGCGGTGGAGCACTTCATCGCGGCGGGCGGCGAGGCGTCGCGCGTCATCTGCGTGGGGCAGAGCACCGCGCGCGCGTGGCTGGGGCCGGCGCCCTTGCTCGCCACTCCCGAAACCGTCAAGAAGGTGTTGAAGGAGCAACTCGACACGCCATGAACCTCCCCGTCCGCCTGCGCCGCCTCCGCGAGAACGCCGCCACGCGGAAGCTGTTTCAAGAGACCACCGTCGGAATCGCGAACCTGCTGCAGCCGTACTTCGTCGTGCCCGAGAAAGACGTGAAGCGCGAGGCGAAGGCCGGCACCGCGCTGTACCAGGCGAGCGGCGGCCCGCTGTACGAAGAGGCCGCGGCGCTCGCGCGCGCCGGCTGCGGCGGGCTGATGCTCTTCGGCGTCCCGCCGTTCAAGCGCGACACGCCCGAGAAGCTGACCGAGCAGCTCGCGCCGCTGACCGAGGCGCTCAAAGGGGTGCGCAAGGCGGCGCCGTCGCTGCCGCTGTTCGCCGACGTCTGCCTGTGCAGCTACACCACCCACGGCCACTGCGGCCTGGTGAGAGACGGCGTCATCGCGAACGACGAGTCGGTCGCGGCGCTGTGCACGATGGCGGTCGAGCTCGCGCGCGCGGGCGTCGACTTCGTGTGCCCCTCCGACATGATGGACGGGCGCGTCGCGGCGATTCGCGCCGCGCTCGACGCCGCCGGCCACACGCGCGTGGGCATCGTGTCGTACGCGGTGAAGATGGCGTCGGCGTTCTACGGCCCGTTCCGCGCCGCGGCCGACAGCGCGCCCCAGTTCGGAGACCGCACCTCGTACCAGATGCCCGCGCACAACCGCCGCGAGGCGAGGCGCGAGTGGAAGCTCGACGAGGCCGAGGGCGCCGACGTGCTGCTGTTCAAGCCGGCGCTGACGAACCTCGACCTCATTCGCGACGCGCGCGAGGGGTCGGACCTGCCGCTGTTCGCGTACCAGGTGTCGGGCGAGTACGCGATGGTGCGCGCGGCCGCCGACGCCGGGCTGCTCGACTTCGAGCGCGCCATCACCGAGCAGCTCGTGTCGATTCGGCGCGCGGGCGCCGACGTCGTCGTCAGCTACTACGCGCGCGCGCTCGCCGGCCTGTAGCCAGCCGGGTCAGCGCGTCGGCGCCGGCACGTGGTTGCGGATCAGCGGAATCAGCGTCTCTGTCCGCTTCTTCTGCAGCACCTTCATGCGCTCGCCGCTGATCAGCGTGCCGGGCGACGTCCGCCCGTCGTTGAGCATCTCGTAGTCCTCGTCGGTGCGGAGCACCATGCGGTAGCTCGCCCGCAGCCGCATCAGCGCGAGCAGCTCGATCTCTTCCGGCAGCGCCAGCACCGAGACATCGGTGTAGCGGTTCTGCCACGCGGGCTTCGCGTTGCCGGCGAAGGTGGTCGCGGTGGTCTTGCCGGTCGCCACGACCTGGATGTTCTGGAGCGTGGTGGCGGCCATCTGCTCCAGGGTGTTGGGGTCTTTCACCGAGATGATGAGGTCGACGCGATCGCCGGGCTGCACCCAGCCGCCGACCGACGTGATGTCCTCGGCCTCGATGGTGAACGCACGCGCGCGGTGGCTGATGCGGCGCGAGAGCCGCTCGTTCGCCTTCGCGCTCTCGAACTGGCTCCACAACAGCGGGTCGCCGGCCTGCACCGGAACCATGAGGCGCTGGTTGAGCACGTAAGCCGCGGAGTCGGGCCTCACGACCGACGACGTCACGAACGTCTCGGGAACTTCGCGCATCGAGATCATGCTGAAGTCGATGACCGTGCCGTCGGGGATGCTCTGCGAGGCGACGATGATGGGCACGAGGTGCCAGCCGCGCCGCACGTTCTGCTCGGTGCCGCGGATGTTGATGTACGCGATGGCGAAGAAGAAGAGGAAGAAGACGGCGGCGATCACGAACGGCGTCATGCCCCGCGTCATCGAGAACGGGCGCGGCTTCGCGGCGAGGTCCGCCACGCGCGTGCGCTCGACGTCGGCCACGCTCGTGCGCCAGTCCTGCCCCGGGTCGGCCGGCGTGGGCACCGAGCCGGTGCTGGGCGCCTCGTACTCCTTCGCCAGCATCGTGAGCGGTGCGCCGCGCGGCGCGGTGGTGTCGGGGTCGTCGACCTTCGGGTGAAGGTGCGGCGGCGGCTTTACGGCCGGCGTCTCCATCGTGCGCGGGCGCAGCCGCGTCGGAGGTGCGCTCGACGCCCCGAGATCGTCGCTGTGACTCTGGGCCGGCACGACCGGCTGGCTCGCGCGGTGATCGAGGCCGGCCGCGACCGGCAGATCCGACGCGGGGATGGTGCTCGGCTGCGCGGCGAACGGGTTCTCCTTCGCGGCGACGGGAAGATCGGTCGCGTTGCGCGTCTTGTCTTCCGCGCTGGAGTCCGCGCCGGGCAGAACGCTCGTGGCCTCCTCGGTCAGCTTCACGTTCGTCGGGTCGGCCGCCGGGTCTTCGACGAGCTTCACGCCGATCGGCGTCGTCTGCGGCTCGTCGTCCGGCACCGCAGACGTCTTCACCGCCTTCAGCTCGGGCGCCGTCGGCCGCCGGCCCTCACCCGGGCGCTTCTCGAGCGGGCTCGGCGTCTGCTGCGGAGTCACCTCGAGGCTGTGCCCGATGATCGGCGTCACCTCGGGCATGGCGCTCGCGGGCGCTCCGGCCGCCCCGGTCTCGAGCGCCGCCGGCGCGCTCGGGTCGTAGCGCAGCGGAGTGAGCTGGTTCTCGAGCGGCACCACCGCCGGGTGCGGGCTGCCCACGAGCGACCAGAGATACGTGTCGCCGACCGCGTTGACGCCGATGCCGCTGAGCTCCTGCACGAGCGCCGCGATGCCGCGCTCCAGGTCCCCGCGCACCTCCGCGGCGGCCGCCCCGGTGACCTCGGCGATCTCGGAGCCGGTGATGCCCTCGAGCAGGCGGAACGCGAGCCGCTCGCGCTGCGTCTCGGGCAGCTGGCGCAGGCGCGACAGCACCTTCTTGCCCTCGGTGATGACGGCGCCGCCGCCGGGCATCTCGAGCGTCGAGCCCGGAGTGCGGGCGACCTCCTTCGCGCGGCGGCGGGCCTGCTCGATGAGCCACGGGCCGAAGGCCGCCGCGTCGTTCGCCTCGCTGATGCGGCCGAGTACGTCGTCGAGCACGGCCTGCACCTGCTCGTTCGCGTGTTGGGTCGCGAGGTGACACGCGAGCACGCCGTGAACGAAGGGCGTGAAGTACGTGACGAGCTCGTCGCGCGCGCCGGCGTCTCCGCCGCGCGCACCGGCGACCCATTCGACCCACATCGGCTGCTGCTCGGTGCTCAAGCTCGGTCGGGAGCTTAGGCGGATTCGGGGGGAAGGCCGAAGGCCGGCGCGCCTTCGACCGTCGCACATTCGCTACAGGCTGGAACGTCGGGCGGGCTCGCACCCAAGAAAAAATTCGACGTACGCGCTGATCCACGCGACAACTGATTTCACGAATGGCCGACGTCATCGACCTCACGCTCGTCGCAGATGCCCGGCGGTACCTCACCAAGATGCTCGATGCGCGGGGACTGAACTACTTCCTGCGCACCGATGCACGGCGCCCGTTCCAGCTCGAGCCCACCAAGGTCGAGATGGTCGTGCGCACCGCCGCCCGCTCGCGCGACAAGGCGCGCAGGCCTCACCGCCGCGCCGTCGATCACGCGCGCAAAGAGGTTCGCCGCGAGCTCATCAAGCGCGTCGTCGCCGAGATGCTCGGCGCCGGGCTCTGATAGAACCCGGAGCGTTTGGCGCTCCACCTGCTGACCGACGAAGTTCAGGCCGCGATGAACACGGCGTGGGCCGAGACGAAGCGGCTCCAGCACCCCACGCTCACCATCGAGCACCTGCTGCTCGGGCTGCTCGACGAGCCGCGCTGCTCCGCCTCGCTGAAGGAGCGCGGCGCCAACATCGCCCGCATGCGCGATCGGCTGAAGCGCCTGCTCGAGACGCGAGAGCGCGGCGAGGGCGAGCCGAAGATGACCGTCGGGGTCGAGCGCGTGCTGCACCGGGCCGCGTTTCAGGCCGAGCGCGAGAAGCGCACCGCCGACGGAGCCGACCTGCTCGACGCCCTCTTGCGCGAGGAAGAGAGCGCCGCGTGGACCGTGCTGCACGACGAGGGCGTCGGGCGGCCCGAGGCCATGACCACGCGGCTGCAGCGGCCCGCGTTCGAGCTCGACGAGAACGCGTTCACGAAGAAGCGTGTCGCGCTCGAGCGCACCGGCGTCGAGGTGATCGATCTCACCATCACGAACCCGACCGCATGCGGGCTGTCTCCAACCGGCGTGTCGCTGCCCGCGGTCGATGTGTACTCGCCCGACCCGCTCGGCCTGCGCTCGGCTCGCGAGGCCGTCGGCCGCTTCACCGGGGTGCCGCCCGAGCGGCTGCTGCTCAGCGCCAGCACCAGCGAGGCGTACGCGTGGCTGTTCAAGCTGCTGCGCGGCGACGTGCTGGTTCCCGCGCCGTGCTACCCGCTCCTCGAGCACCTCGCCGAGCTCGAGCAGGTGCGGCTGCACCACTACCCGCTGCGGTACGAGGGCCGGTGGTACACCGATGCTCCGCTGGTGGGCAGCGCGGCGACTGCGCAGACGCGCGCGGTGATCGCCGTTTCGCCGGGGAACCCGACCGGCACGTACTTGAGCGACTCCGAGGCGGCTGCTCTCTCGCAGCTCTGCGCCGCCCGCGGCTGGGCGCTGATCGTCGACGAGGTGTTCGCCGAGCCCTCGAAGAGCCTCGCGCGGCGCGACTGGCCGTGCCTCACGTTCACGCTCGGCGGCCTGTCGAAGTCGTGCGGGCTGCCGGGCTTGAAGCTCGCGTGGACCGGGGCTCACGGCCCCGGCGCCGCCGGCGCGCTCGAGCGGCTCGCCTTCATCGCCGACACGTATCTCTCGGTGTCGAGCCCGGTGCAGGCCGCCGCCGGCGAGCTGCTGGAGCGCCACGCTGCGGCGTTTCGCGCGCGCGTCGCCGAGCGGTGCGCCGCGAACCGCGCCGCGCTCGCGAAGGCGCTGCCCGCCGGCTGGTCGCTGCTCGACGCCGAGGGCGGCTGGTCGGCCGTGCTTCGCGTGCCCCAGGACGTCGAGGAAGAGGCCCGGTGCCTGGCTGCGCTCGGCCGCGGCGTGGCCGTGCACCCCGGCTACTTCTACGACTTTCCGTCCGGGGCGCACCTCGTGCTGTCGCTGCTGCCGGCGCCGTCTGTGTTTGCCGAGGGCGTACGCCGACTCGTGGAGGCGGACTCCACCGGCGGCCCTGCTCCGCGCAGCGGCTGACGCCGCGTCCGACGGCCGGCAGGCGGCGGGCGGCCGGTCGTGCCCAGCTCCAGGCTCCCCGGGGCCGGGATGCCGAGCGGGTGAGACGGTACCTCGCTGGCCGGAGGCCTCTCTTCAGCCCTTGCCGTGCATCGCGCTGAAGAGCTGGAACGCGAGCATCGCGATCGCCGCCCCGCCCGCCAGCGACCCCAGCCACTGGCCGACCACCGCCGCCGACGGCACCTCGCTCGACTTCGGGCCCTCGTTCGCGTCGAGCCCGCTCGCCTTCCAGTTCCCCGACAGCGAGCACTCCGAGAAGATGTCGAGCTGCGCCAGCGCCCGCGCGTCCTTCGCCTCGAGCGCCTTCGTGTACGCCTCCCGCGCCGCCAGCACGCGAGCGCACGCCTGATCCACCGCGGCCTTCGACGAGAAGTAGAACGTGAAGCCTCCGTCGAGCTGCAGGCGGCTGCCCGAGTACGAGCCGTTGCGCAGCACCGTCACGATCGTCGGCTTCCCCTGCTGGTTCAGCGGAAACAGCACCACCCAGCCCGGCACCAGCTTCATCAGGTGCGACGTCAGCGCCCACTGCCCCGTCTTGTACGGCGGCGGCGGGAACACGCGCGCGTAGACGATGCCGACGACCGAGACGAACACCACGAACATCGCGCCGGCCAGGCCCCAGAACACCTCGCGGTCGTGGTACGGCGCGATGCCGTCGCGCGAGCGCTCGACGAGGAAGTTGAGCGCGAAGGCCGCTCCGCCGAGGCCGCCGATCAGCGTCACGTACTTGAACCAGCCGCCGCGCAGGTCGGTGTCCGCCGCCACCACGGCCGGGTCGTTCGGGTCTCGGCTCAGCGCCACCAGCCGCTCACGGATGCTGCGCGGCAGCTCATCGAATTTCACCCTCATGGGCCGCGACGCTTATTCCTGGAGCTCACTTGTGTCGAGCTTCCGCGGCGCCCGGGATTCCCGTGCAGCGGCACTTCGACGGCGCCACTACGCTCGACCCAAGTGAGCTCGAGATCAGACGAAGTCGTCGTGCCTCGCCATCAACCAGGCGAGCCAAGTGATGCCGAGCACCGTGCCCAGCGTGCGCCGCGCCGCGCGCCCCGACTGCGTCAGCCGCGCCACCGGGCTGTGGCCGAGCTGGTTGCGCAGGCGCTGCAGGTCCCAGTCCGAGACGCCGCTCGCGGTCAGCCGCAGGCCCTGCTCGGTCTTGTGCCCCACGAGCGTCGCGCGCCGGACACCCGAGCGCCGCAGCGTGTCGGCGAAGTCGTTCAAGAGCCCCTGCGGCAGCGCGCCGCGCACCACCAGCAGCCGCCCGTCGCGCCACGAGAGCCGGAACTGCTCGCCCATGCGGAGGATGAAGAACACCGCCAGCAGGGCGGCGCCGATCAGGGCGGCTTCGAGCATCAGCGTGGGGATTACCCCCGGGCGGGACGCCGTGTGAAGCCCATGCTACGAGCGAGAGCGCCATGGAGATCCTCTGGAACACGCTCGACTTCGCCGTGAAGGGCTTCGTCGTGTTTCTCGTCGTCGCCGCCAGCGCCGTCGTCGTCTTCGGTCTCACCCGCCGCCGCCGCGGCCCGCTGCCGCGCCTCGAGGTCCGCGCCCTCAACCGCCGCTTCGAGCACCTCGGCGACGCCCTGCGCGCCGCCGTCATGAAGCCGAAGGAGTTCCGCGCGCTCGTGAAGGGCCGCAAGCCCTCGGACGACACGCAGCCCAGGGTCTACGTGCTCGACTTCGAGGGCGACATCCTCGCGACGCAGGTCGAGCGCCTGCGCGAAGAGGTCAGCGCCATCGCCGCCGTCGCGCAGGAGAACGACGAGGTCGTGGTGAAGATCGAGAGCCCCGGCGGAGGCGTGCCGCACTACGGGCTCGCCGCCGCCCAGCTCGTGCGCCTGCGCGAGCGCAAGATCAAGGTCACCGCGTGCATCGATCGCGTCGCGGCCAGCGGCGGTTACCTGATGGCGTGCGTCGCCGACTCCATCGTCGCCGCGCCGTTCTCGATCATCGGCTCCATCGGAGTCGTCGCGCAGGTCCCGAACATCCACCGGCTCCTCAAGAAGCACGACGTCGACGTGCAGGAGGTCACCGCCGGCGAGTTCAAGCGCACCGTCAGCCTGCTCGGCGAGGTGACCGAGAAGGGCAAGAAGAAGCTCCAGGAGCAGCTCGAAGAGACCCACGTGCTGTTCAAGGAGTTCGTGCGCATTCACCGCCCGAGGCTCGACGTCGACAAGGTGAGCACCGGCGAGTACTGGCTCGGCACGCGCTCGCTCGAGCTCGGGCTCGTCGACAGGCTCGGCACCAGCGACGACTACCTCATGGAGCGGACGAAGACCGCGCAGGTCTTCCGCGTCACCTACCGGTCTGATCAGCCGTGGCGCGACCGCCTCGGCCGCCTCGCCGCCAACGCGCTGCTCGAGTGGCTCACGCCCGCGCGGAGCTTGTACTGATGCTCCCCGAGAGGTTGGACGGCTCGATCTTCGGCGAAGACCAGCCGTGCTTCGGCTGCTCCCCGAACCACCCGTACGGGTTTCACCTGAAGCTCGAGCGCGACGGCGACGGCGTGATGACGCGCTTCACCGCGAGCGACAAGTACCAGGGGCCGCCCGGCGTGATGCACGGCGGCCTCGTGATGACGCTCGCCGACGAGGTCGCGGCCTGGGCGGTGCTCGCGAAGATGGGCAAGTTCGGGTTCACCACCTCGTTCGAAGGCAAGTTCCGCGCGCCGGTGCGCATTCACTCCGAAGCGCTCGGCTTCGGCCGCATCGTGAAAGAGACGACGCGCGTCGTCCGCGTGCAGGTGCGCATCGAGCAGGCGGGCACCGAGTGCTTCGAAGGGCTGCTCACGTTCGCGCTGCTCGACCGGGCGTCGGCCGAGAAGCTGATGGGCCGCGCGCTCCCCGAGGCCTGGCTGAAGTACGCGCGGTAGCTCGAGTCAAGCTACCGGGGTCGCTTTCCGTCAGGGAACCGGGCGTGGGAACTGGCGTCCGCCGCGGGCCTGGCGTTTGCTGTACCTCGCGCCATGACCAAATTCCTCGTTGTGGGTGCGCTGCTCGCAGGGACGTGTGGGCCTGCTCCGGGCCCGGGTGAAGAAGACCCGCGCGACGTCACCGGCAATTACGACCTCACGTACGACGACAAGCTGCGCATGCAGCTGAACATCGGCGGCGCCATCCGCGAGGTCACGCAAGACGGCTACGGCCCCATCGCCGACTTCGGCACGTACAACGGCCAGCCGGTGCGGCTCGACCTCACGCAGTTCTGCGCGAAGCCCGAGGTGAAGTGCCCGAGCGAGCAGTTCTGGGCGAAGGTGGCGATTGATCAGCCGCAGCTGTCGAAGAGCAACTTCCCGCTGCAGGAGCTGCGCGTTATCGACAACCAGGTCGCGAACCCGCCCGCGGGGCAGAAGGCGGCCTCGGTGTCGGGGCTCGTGAACCACGACAACGGCGATCGCTTCGTGGTGGGCCTGGGGCTCAACGCAGGCGCGAACCAGGCGTGCGCCGCGATCGACGTCTCGTTCGCCAGCGGCCGCTTCTCGCGCGTGGGCGAGACGATGACGACGAAGATGGAGTACCGCAGCGGCGGCAAGCCGTGCGACCCCGACGCGGGCATGCTCGCCGACGGCGGCGCGCCGCCTCCGTGCACGCTGCAGAACGTCACCACGCTCGTCGTGCCGCCGGGCGCCGCGGTCGACGGCATCAAGGAAGGCCGCGTCGGCTTCGCGTGGGCGGGCGGCTGCGCGTTCGGGCCGTTTCTCGCGGGCGCGACGCTGTACCTCGAGACCGGCTACACCGGGAAGCGCACGGGCGACTTCGATCCGCCTCCGTTCACCCCGGTGCCGGTGACGCAGCCCGACGGCGGCTTCCCGGACGGCGGCTCGACCGACGGCGGGTGATGTCCGGGTTTGTGTCCGGGCCGGGTGCGCGCGCGATGCGTACTCTCCGGGCATGAGACTGAAACGAGCGCAGGAAGTGTTGCGGACGATCGCCGCCCTCGCCACCGCGAGCGCGGCCGTCCTCACGTTGATCATCCGCATCAAGGGCAAGCCCCATGGGTGAGCGCTTGTGGATCATGGTGGACGTCGAGACCAGCGGCCCGCGCTACGGCCACCACTCGCTGACCGAGCTCGGAGCCTGCGCCGGCACCCGCTCCCGCGGCGTCATCGATCGCTTCGAGGTGCTCGTGAAGCCGATCGGCGAGGCCGTCGACGCGAGCCCGAAGTCGTACGCCGCCGCGAAGGAGCGCGGCGTGCCGCCCGCCGAGGCGATGCGCCGCTTCGCCGAGTGGAGCGCCCCGCACCGCGACGCCCGCGCCAGCTTCATCGCGCGGCCCGCCGCGTTCGACTGGCCCTGGGTGGTGCACTACGCGTGGACGTACCTCGGCGAGAACCCGTTCGGCTTCAAGGCCGTCTGCGCGTCGAGCTGGTTCGAGGCGCGGGGGAAGCGCTTCCAGGTCGAGCTGCCTCACCGCGCGGTGGAGGACGCGGTGCTTCAGCTGCAGCACTTTCTCGCTTTCGGGTGAGCCTCGCCACGAGCTCGGGGTCGCCGAGGTTCTTCGCCGCGGCGATGGCCCGCTCGCGCACCGTGTCGTCGCCGGTGATGTTCGCGAGCAGCCCGAGGTACGTGATGCGCATGCGCGTGTAGCCGCCGTCGCCCGCAGCGCGAATCGCGAGCTCGGCATGGCGCACCGCCTCGCGCGGGTCGCCCTCGCGTAAGGCGACGTAGGCGAGCCCGCCGTGCCGCTTGCACGCGGCGAACGGAGGCGTCTCGGCGATCTGCTCGTAGAGCGCGCGGGCGTCGGCGAGCTTCGCTCCGTAGGCGCGCTGATCGAGCCAGCGCGCGGTGAAGCAGGGGTCGCCGATCTCGCGGACGAGCGACTCCAGGGCATCGAGCTGGGGGTGTTGCTTGCGCTTCGACGCGATGAACGCGCGGATGAGCCCGAGCTCGAGCCGTGCTCGCGGCGCCGTCTGGCCGACGCCCTTCAGGTGCTCCTCGGCCGCGTCGAGATCGGCTTGCCGCAGCGCGCACGTCGCGAAGCCGAGCTGCAGCCATGCGCGCGCCGGCGACTCGGAGATGGGCGGCCGGTTCCACGCGTGCAGCTGATCGAGGCAGAGCTCCACCGGCAGGTCGGTGAAGCGCGAGTGGTACACGCCCATCCACTCCAGGCGCTCGGCCGTGCCCTTCGGCAGCCCGAACGTGCGCAAGAGGCGGCGGCCCCACTCGCCGCCGTCGCCGGTCTTCTTCGTGCGCAGCCGGCGCAGCGCGCGCTCGACGGAGGCCGCGTCGCGCGACGTGCCGGCGGCCTTGTTCGCGACGGCGGCCAGCGAGCCGTGCTCCTCGACGAGCCAGCGCACGTAGTCGGCCCAGGTCATGTCCCGATGATGACGCACTCGTGATGAAACGATGAAGCAGAGAAGGGGTCCTGTGGGTCGACTTCCGGACATGCCAACCCACCGCGCCGCCGCCCGCATCACCCTGCTGTCGTTCGGCGTCTCGTCGCTGAAGAGCGTCGGCGGGTCGAGCTGGCTCCTGCGCAGAGCGCGTGGGAGCCGCGACCGGCGTAGGCTGGGGGCCAATGACCGCGCTCTGGTGGCTCGCTCCGCTCGTCGTCGTCGCGGTACCCGACTCGGTCTTCGAGAACACGGGGGCCTGGCAGCCCGAAGAGACCGACGGCGCGCTCAAGGTCGAGGGGCGGGCGATCGCGAACAGCAGCTGGCTCGAGTACCGCATCGTGACGACGACCGATCTCGCCGCCGAGCCGCTGTGCGACTCGGTGTTCGAGAACATGACGAAGGGCAAGCCCGGCTCGAACGTGAAGTCGCGCAAGCTGCTCAAAGACGGAGCCGACACGCGCGTGCTCTACGACCAGGTCGACGCGCCGATGATCAGCCTGCGCGACTACGCGATGACCGTGAAGAAGACGCGCGGTGAGGCCGGCTGCCGCATTCGTTTCAAGATCACGAACGAAGAGGCGCCGCCGCTCGGCGACGGAGTCGTCCGCATGGAGAACATGTGGGGCGGGTGGGACTTCGACGCGCGCGACGGCAAGACCGTCGTCACGCACTGGCTCTACGCCGACCCCGGCGGCGCGGTGCCCGCGTGGATCGCGCGGGGCAGCCAGAAGCGCGCGCTGAAGGAGGGCGTGACGCGGATGCTCGACAAGGCGCGCGAGGGCGCGAAGCCTCCGGCGCCGTGACTCAGGGCAGCGAGGCGGCGAAGTCGAACAGCGCCTTCGCGTCGGCGGCCGTCACCTCGTGCACGCCGTCGCGCACCGTGAGCTTCACGGGCCACTTCGCCTCTTCGAGCAGCGCGTGCAGCCGCTTCATGGTCGGCAGTTGGTGCGTGTCGCGCGTGGCGGCGAGCAGCAGCGTCGGCTTGCCGCGCGCGGCGGCGTCGAACGTCTGCCCGGTGACGTTGCCGGCGTGCATGACGACGTAGCCCGACGCGTCGGCCTTCGTGTCCGAGGCGATCAGCGTCACGTAGTAGCCGCCGTTCGAGAAGCCCGCGAACACCGGCGGCGGCAGCTCGGGCAGCTTCACCTGCGTGAGCACGCGGTCGAGCCGCTCGAGCGCGCGGCCGACGTCGGGAAGCTGCGACATGTCGCTCGGCCAGCACCAGTGCTTCTTCACGTCCTCGGCCCAGGCGCACAAGCCCTGCTCGCCCTTCAGCGCGACGAGCGCGACGCTGCGCTTCTTCGCCTCGGCGCCGAGCAGCGAGAGCTCGCGGGCGCGCGACCAGTCGGTGCCGCCCGGCAGCATGCCGTGGAAGTAGACGACGAGGGCGGCCGGCTTCTCGGGCAGCACCACGCAGGCGTCATTCTCGACGGCCTGGTACGCCCGCGGGCACGGAGCCGCCGAGAGCAGTACCGCGAGGGCTTTTGCGATTAGCGGCATGTGCCCTCATGGACTAGACCGGCCCCATAACATGACGCGCCGCCGCCTCGGGGTACACGACGAAGACGATCCGCTCGGCGGTCCGACGCAGCGGCAGCTGCACTCGCCGTTCGCTCCCCAGCGGGTCAACGACGAGACGTTGCCGGCGACGCAGGGCTTCCGCGTCGGGCCGTGGGTGCAGGGCTTCCGTCTCATCGCCGACAACAAGGGCGGCGAGGTCGCGGTGAACACGGGCGTGGCGCAGGTGGGCTCGGACTCGCGCAACGATCTCGTGCTGACGCACCCGACCGTCTCGCGCTTTCACTGCGAGGTGAAGCTCGACAACGAGCGCGTGCTCGTGCGCGACCTCGGCTCGACGAACGGCACCATCATCGACGGCGTGCGCGTGCAGGCCGGCTGGCTGCGCAACGGCTCGGTGCTGCAACTCGGCGCGCAGAAGGTGCGGTTCGAGCTCGTGGACCAGCGGCACCCGATCACGGTGTCGGACAGCGGGAAGTTCGGCGAGCTGGTCGGCGACGCTCCGCAGATGCGCGCGGCATTCCGCCTGCTCGAGCTCGCGGCGAAGAGCGACTCGACGCTGATCATCGAGGGTGAGACGGGCACCGGCAAGTCGCGGGCGGCGCAGGCGCTGCACTCGAAGAGCGCGCGGGCGAACGCGCCGTTCATGGTGGTCGACTGCGGCGCGCTGCCTCCGACGCTGCTCGAGGCCGAGCTGTTCGGGCACGAGAAGGGCGCCTTCACCGGAGCGACGAGCAAGCGGCTCGGCGTCTTCGAAGAGGCGAAGGGCGGCACGGTGCTGCTCGACGAGATCGGCGAGCTGCCGCTCGAGCTGCAGCCGCGGCTGCTGCGCGTGCTCGAGAACAAAGAGATCCGCCGGCTCGGCCAGAACCAGTGGACGAAGGTCGACGTGCGCATCCTCGCGGCGACCCACCGCGATCTGCGGCAAGACGTGAACTCCGGCCGCTTCCGGCAGGACCTGTACTTCCGCCTCGCGGTCGCGCGCGTGATGCTGCCGGCGCTGCGCGAGCGGCCCGACGACCTGCCGCAGGTGACGGTGGCGCTGCTCGAGCGGCTCGGCGCCTCGCGCGAGCGGCACGCGAAGCTCTTCACGCAGCCGTTCCTCGACGGGCTGAAGGCCGCGACGTGGCCGGGCAACGTGCGCGAGCTGCGCAACTACCTCGAGCGCTGCATTCTCTTCGAGGAGCCGGTGCCGCTCGGCGAGAACGACGCGGCGCCGCCGCCGGCGGCGAGCGACGCGACGGGGGGCTCGTACTCCGAGGCGCGGCAGCGCGCGCTCGATGCGTTCGAGCGCTCGTACCTGACGCAGCTGCTCGCGAAGCACCACGGCAAGGTGGCGCTCGCGGCGACCGAGGCCGGAGTCGACCGGGTGTACCTCTACCGTCTGCTGAGGAAGCATCACCTCAAGGTGAAGTGACCGTGAGCATCTCGTCAGGCGTCCGCTTTCACGAGCAGGTGCACGGCGTCTACTTCGACGACCTCGACGCGTTTCAGATCCTGCACAACGCGCGCTACCTGCTCCTGTTCGAGCGCACCATCGGCAGCTTCTGGGGGCACCTCGGCTGGGGCGGCACGCTCGACGTGCAGAAGAACCCCGACCAGTTCCACCTCGTGCGCGCGAACCACGTCGAGTACCACCGGGCGGTCGTGGGCGTCAGCCAGGTGCGCGTGCGCGTCTGGGTCGAGAAGCTGGGGCGCACGAGCCTGACGTTCGGGTTCGCGCTGCTGCCGATGGATCTCGACGTCGACTACGCGAGCGGCACGCGCGTCATCGTGCGGGTAGACGAGAAGTCGCGCACGCCGGTGCCGTGGACCGACGCCTTCCGCGCGCAGCTGATGCCGTGGGTGAAGACGCCGTGAACCCGAGCGCGGGGCGCGACGTGCTGGTCGTCTACCGCGAGGAGCTCGCGAAGGCGCGCGAGGCGCTGAAGCTCACCGAGGTGATCTGGGCGGGCGAGCCGTTCGCGGCGCAGATCGCGGAGGCCGCGAAGAAGGTGAGCATGACGGCCGACGCGCTCGACGCGCGGATCATCGCGCCGTTCGACGCGGTGCTGCTGCAGAAGGCGGGCGCGGCGTTCCGTGCGGCGGCGGCGGCGCTGGAGCAGCTGCTCGCTCAGCGGCAGCACGGCCGCCGGGCGTCGAGAGAGGTGCAGCGCGTGCTGCAGCGGGTGGTGGTGCACGCGCGCGAGATCGGGCGAATGACGCACGAGAGCGGGGCGGACCACGTGGGCTCGGCGATCGAGGCGCTGGCGCACCGCGAGGCGTGGACGAGCGCTCCCCTCGATGCGCTGGTGGGGCTGGTCGACACGTTCTACTTCCTGGCGCGGAAGCGGCTCGGCGAGAGCGCGACGGCGGAGCAGCTCGACAGCCTGGTCGATCGCGCGACGAGCACGGCGGTGGTGTCGTCGCTGCACGCGCTGAAGGACCTGGCGCGGCGCTCGCGCAGCGAGCCCACGCTGATGAAAGACCGGTTTCAGCTCGACGGTGCCTTGAAGGGGCCGTCGATGCAGGTGGTCGAGCGGCTCGCGGCGTGGTTTCGCCTCGACGACGCGGGCCGGCGCCTGCTGCACGGAGCGGTGGAGACGTTCACGCGGAGGCTGCTCGACCGCGCGAGCGCCGCCGCAGCCGAGCGCTGAGACAGCTGGGAGTCAGGAGCTGGGAGTCTGGAGTTTCTCACTTCCGACTCCCGACTCCCGACTCCCGACTCTCTCTCAGGCCGCCGGCCCGAGCTGCCACTTCGCGTGCATCTTCGCGACCAGCTCGCCGGCCTCGTTGGTGAGCTCGCCCGTCACGTCGACCTCCTGCTTGTCGTTCGTGGGGATGACGGCGCACGAGCACGAGCCGGTGATGTTGCCGCGCGCCTTCTTCAGGTACTCCATCTGCAGCATCACGGGGATGCCGCGCGTCTTCGGCGCGAGGCTCGCCAGCATCGCGGCGCCGGTGGTCACCTCGCCGAGGTTCATCAGCGCGATCGCGTGAACGCTGTTCAGGTGGTTGCGCAGCCCGCGGCGGTCGCGCATCAAGATGCGGGCGCGGCCGGGAGCCAGCTCGAGCACCTCGGGCTTGATGGTGCCGGTGTACGGCGCCATGCGGCCGATGAGCCGCCCCATCAGCCGCCCGCCGCCGGGCAGCGACGACAGCACGTTCCACAGCGTTCCGACCTGCGACGGGTCTGCGATCTTCGAGAGGAAACTCGCCATGGGCTGCCCCATACCATTGGGAGACGGACGCGCGCGAGCGTGCTACGCCGCGCCCATCATGAACCGACGCGAGCTGCTGCAGCTCTCGGTCCTCGGCGCTGCCGCCACCGCCGCCGGCCAGGAGCCGAAAGAGCGCCCCGGAGTGCCTCCGCCGTTCGAGTGGGCGGGCAAGACCATCAAGCAGCTGCAGGCCGAGATGAAGTCGAGGAACCTCACCAGCGCTCAGCTGACGCAGGCGTACCTCAAGCGCATCGAGACGACGAACGCGCTCCTGCACGCGGTGCTCGAGGTGAGCCCCGACGCGCTGCGCGACGCGGAAGCCCTCGACAAGGAGCGCGCCGACAAAGGTGTGCGCGGGCCGCTGCACGGCATTCCCGTGCTCGTGAAGGACAACATCGAGACCGGCGAGAAGATGCAGACGAGCGCGGGCTCGCTCGCGCTGCTCGGCACGCCGCCGAAGAACGACGCGTTCGCCGTGAAGAAGCTGCGCGACGCAGGCGCGGTCATCCTCGGCAAGGCGAACATGTCGGAGTGGGCGAACATCCGCTCGCTGAAGTCGACGTCGGGCTGGAGCCCGCGCGGCGGCCAGGCGCGCAACCCGTACGCGCTCGACCGCAGCCCCATCGGCTCGAGCTCGGGCAGCGGCGTCGCCGTCGCCGCCGATCTGTGCACGGTGGCGCTCGGCACCGAGACGAACGGCTCCATCATCGCGCCGTCGTCGGCGATGGCCTGCGTCGGCATGAAGCCGACGGTCGGGCTGGTGAGCCGCGCCGGCGTGATTCCCATCTCGCCCACGCAGGACACCATCGGGCCGATGGGCCGCTCGGTCGAGGACGTCGCGACGCTGCTCTCGGCGCTGACCGCGATCGACCCCGAGGACCCCGGCATGAAGGTCGCCCGCAAGGTCGAGGAGGACTACACGAAGGCGCTCGAGCGCGACGGCCTCAAGGGCAAGCGCGTGGGCGTCGCGCGCGCGCAGTTCGGCGGAGGCCTGCAGCACAAGAAGGTGACCGACGCCGCGCTGAAGGAGCTCGAGAAGCTCGGCGCCACGCTCGTCGACGTTCAGCTGCCGCCGCTCGACGGGGCCGCGCAGCTCGAGGTGCTGCTCACCGAGCTGAAGGCGAGCCTGGCCGAGTACCTGAAGAAGCGGAGGCCCGACGCGGCGGTGAAGACGCTCGCCGACGTCATCGCCTTCAACGAGAAGAACACCGACCGCGAGCTGGTCTTCTTCGGACAGGACCTGTTCATCGCGGCGCAGGCGAAGGGGCCGCTCACCTCGCCCGCGTACAAGAAGGCGCTCGACGCCGGGAAGAGGGCGGCGAAGGGCGGCATCGACGCGGCGATCGCGAAGAACAAGCTCGACGCGCTGGTGGCGTGCGCGATGGAGCCCGCGTGGCTGCTCGACCCGGTGCTCGGCGACTGCGTGAACGTCGCGAGCGGCTTCGAGCATGCGGCCATCGCGGGGTACCCGAGCGTCACGGTGCCGTGCGGGCTCGTCGGCGGGCTGCCGGTGGGGCTGCTCTTCTTCGGCGCCGCGTGGAGCGAGTCGACGCTGCTCAAGCTCGCGTTCGCGTACGAGCAGTCGTCGCAGGCGCGCACGGCGCCGACGTACGCGGCGACGGCGACGCCGCGGTTCTGAGGTGGCCGGATCAGGGCACCGGCTTCGTCACTCGCCCGTGAAGCGCATCGTCGTCGTTGCTGCCGTGGTCGCGAGCGCCGGCGCGCACGCGCAGGGCATCGACACCGGCGTGGGCGGCCTCGCTGAAGCGCTCGAGACCCTGCGCAACGTGACGACCGGCGTCGTGCTCGCCAACGGAGTCGCCACCGCCGCCGCGTCGACCGTGTGTGTCGCGCGCCGCGGCGCATGCGCCGGCTGGTACGGCGGAGCCGTGGTGAGCTCCGTGGCGAACCTCCTCGCGGGGCTGCTGTGGCTGCACGTCGGGCTGGAGGCCAACGCGAAGCTGGAATGGTCTCGCGATTGCTCGATGGGCTGCCGCGCCGGCGAGGTGGAGCTCATTCGCAAGCCCGACCCCGAGGCGCTCGTGGTCGCTGCGGCGCACGGCGCGGTCGTGCTGTGGAACGTCGTCGCCGGCGTGCTCGGCTTCGTTCAGCACGGCCGCGTCTCCGAGGGGCTGACCGTACAGCCGGTCGCGTGGGGCGGGCGCTCGGTGGGGCTCGGAGTCCGCGTCGCCGGTTTCTGAACCGCATGCTAGTTGCACGCCGTGTCCACGAGCGGCCTGCACGACGCCATTCGCGAAGAATCGAAGCCCGGCCTCTGGTCGCAGGGGGTGAAGCTCGCGCGCGGCGGCGCCGTCGCGGTCGAGTCGCAGACGAACAGCGAGCTCGTCTTGCGCGTGAAGACGCCTTCGCGCCCGGTCGCGTACACCGTCGTGCTCTACCCCGGCGACCTCGCGTGGGAGTGCAACTGCGACGGCCGCGTCGACCCGTGCGAGCACGTGTGCGCCGCCGCCATCGCGCTGCAGACCGGCGGCACCGCGCCGGCCGAGCAGCGCTGGTCGCACGTCGAGTACGCGTTCGCGCGCGCGGCCGGCGGCCTCACGCTGACGCGCCGCCTCGACGGCCAGGAGCTCGTCTCGCTCGCGGCCGTGATGCAGTCGGCCGAGGGCAAGGCGCGCGTGCAGGTCGAGCAGCACGACCTCGCGGTCGACTACCTGCTCGCGCGCCCGCGCCGCGGCCCGCTGTCGCAGGACCTGCTCGAGTCGCTGCTCGCGGCGCTCGCGCCGGCGCGCCGGGTGACGCTCGACGGCGTGCCGGTCATCGTCTCGGCAGAAGCGCTCATGCCGCGCGCGGTGGTGGAGGACCAGGGCGGCGGCGTCAGCGTCACGCTTCAGCTCGAGCCGTACGAGCTGCTCGGCGCGGGCGCGGTGCTGCGCGGCGACGTGCTGCAGCGGCTCGGCGAGGTGCCGTCGACCCCGGTGCGCACGTACGCCGCGTCGCAGCTCGCCGAGGTCGCCGCGACGGTGCTGCCCGACCTGGCGCGGCGCTACGCCGTGGAGGTGAAGACGGCGCGGCTCCCGCGCATCGACCGCGCGCTCGAGCCGCGCATCCAGCTCGAGCTGTCGCAGGTGGAGTCGGGCCTCTCGGTGCTGCCGACGCTGGTCTACGGCGCTCCGCCGCACGTGCGCATCGACGGCGGGCGGCTGCACTGGCTGCAGGGCTCGGTGCCGCTGCGCGACGAGGCGAAGGAGCAGCGCCTCGTGCACGAGCTGCGCGAGAAGCTCGACCTCGTGCCCGGCCGGCGCACGAGCGTGGGGCCCGAGTGGGGCGACCGGCTGAAGGGTTGGCGCGGCGACCTGACCGGCGACGCCGCGCGGCTGCTGGGCGCCGAGGCGAAGCTGCTCCCGAAGGTGTCGCTCGAGCCGTTCTCGGTCGAGTTCGAGGTGCAGGGCCGTGAGGGTGCGAGGGTCGGCGCAGAGGCCGTCCTCCAGGCGTGGAGCGCGGGGCTGTCGCTGGTTCCGCTGCTCGGTGGAGGGTGGGCTCCGCTGCCGAAGGGCTGGCTCGATCGCCACGGTGGAGCCGTGCTCGACCTGCTCGAGGCGCGGCAGACCGATGGGGCGCTCAGCCGCGCCGCGCTGCCGCAGCTCGCCGAGCTGGCGCAGTCGCTCGAGCTGCCGCCGCCCGCGAGCCTGCAGGGCCTGAAGCCGCTGCTCGAGGGCTTCGAGCGGATTCCCGAAGCTCCGCTGCCCGAAGGCATCACCGCGACGCTGCGCCCGTACCAGCGGCAGGGGGTGAGCTGGCTGCAGTTCCTGCGCGACGCGCAGCTCGGCGCGGTGCTGGCCGACGACATGGGCCTCGGCAAGACGCTGCAGGCGATCTGCGCGCTGCCGAAGCGCTCGCTGGTGGTGTGCCCGACGAGCGTGCTGCCGAACTGGGTGAGCGAGCTGCAGCGCTTCCGCCCGGGCTTCCGCGTGAACGCGTACCACGGCCAAAGCCGCGCGCTCGACGAGGGCGCCGACGTGACCGTGACGACGTACGCGCTCTTGCGCCTCGATCAGGCCGAGCTGTCGTCGAAGCGCTGGGCGGCGCTGGTGCTCGACGAGGCGCAGGCGATCAAGAACCCCGACAGCCAGGTGGCGCGCGCCGCGTACGAGGTTCCGGCGCAGTGGCGCGTGGCGCTGTCGGGCACTCCGGTCGAGAACCGCCTCGACGAGCTGTGGAGCGTGATGCACTTCGTGAACCGCGGCCTGCTCGGCGGGCGGCGCGCGTTCGAGGAGCGGTGGGCCTCGGCCGTCGCGGAAGGCCGGCCGGGCGCTGCCGCGAGCCTGCGCGCGCGCATCAAGCCGTTCGTGCTGCGGAGGCTCAAGCGCGACGTGGCGCCCGAGCTGCCGCCGCGCACGGAGGCGGTGCTGAGCGTCGAGCTCGACCAGCGGGAGCGCGACGTCTACCAGGCGGTGCACGCGGCGACGCGCAACGACGTGGTGGGGCTCCTCAAAGAGGGCGGCAGCGTGCTGAAGGCCCTCGAGGCGCTCTTGCGGCTGCGGCAGGCGGCGTGTCACCCGGCGCTCCTGCCGGGGCAGCAGGCGAAGTCGTCGTCGAAGGTGAAGGCGCTGCTCGACGCGCTGTCGACGGCGGCGGCCGATGGGCACAAGGCGCTGGTGTTCTCGCAGTGGACGTCGCTGCTCGACCTCATCGAGCCGGAGCTTCGCGACGCAGGAATCGGGTTCGAGCGGCTCGACGGCTCGACGCCCGATCGCGCGGGCGTCACGCAGCGCTTCCAGTCGGAGAGCGGGCCGCCGGTGATGCTCATCTCGCTGAAGGCGGGCGGCACGGGCCTCAACCTGACGGCGGCAGATCACGTCTTTCTCGTCGACCCCTGGTGGAACCCGGCGGTCGAGGCGCAGGCCGCCGACCGCGCGCACCGCATCGGGCAGGAGCGGCCGGTGAACGTGTACCGGCTCGTCGCGCGCAGCACGGTCGAGGAGAAGATCCTGCAGCTGCAGGAGAAGAAGCGCGCGCTGTTCGAGGCGGCGCTCGGCGATGCGGGCGCGGCGACGGCGCTGACGCGCGATGATCTGCTGGCGCTGTTCGAGTGACGCGGCGCATGACGCACTGACGAAGCGATGACGTGTGCGTGTAAGTCGTTGCGCACTGACCCGGGCGCCTGTGCGCACGGGCGCTCCAGGCCGGCAACCGGGCGTGGCGGCAGCGTGGACCGGGGCGTGCAACGACGGTCACGCCCATGAGCCCACGCGGAACGAAGGCCACGTTCTTGTCGCTGGTGGTGATGGTGACCGCCTTCTTCGTGCCGGCGGTGCGGTCGTGCAGCGACGAGCCGTTCAAGTCGCCGGCGCAGTTCGCGGCGGGCGACCCGATCTTGTTCGCGTGGATCGTGCCGGTGTTTCTGGCAGCCGCGGTCATGGCGCTGTTCACGGTGCGCGTGATGGCGGCGCGCGGCGTCGAGCGCGGCGTGCGCCGCGGAGCGCTCGTGACCGTCGCGGGCCTCGCGCTCGCGAACGTCGGCGCGACGGCGGTGTTCCTCGCGACCGACTCGTTTCCCGAGTGGTGGATGCTGGCGCTCGCGCTGGCGGGCGTGGTGGTGAGCGGCGCGCTGATTCGCAGCGCGCGCGGCAAGGAGCCGCTCGCCATCTGGGATCACCTCGTGGCTGCGTTCGCGTTCGCGGCGGTCACGTCGGGTCCGGCCGTCTACCTCGGCGTCTCGATGCTGCTCGGCCAGACGGGCAACCTGGCGGCCGGCGCGTACCTGTTCGTGGGTGCCACGGCGCTGCTGTGCGCAACGTCGGGCACGCGCGTCGCAATGAAATGACTATGGCCAGGCGCGCGAGGGTGGGGTCTCATCCCGCTTCATGCGCTTGTTCTCGCTGCTGCTCCTGATCGGCTGTTCGTCGACGCCTCCCTGTGGTCCCGCCACGTGCACCGGCTGCTGCACGCCCACGGGCATGTGCCAGTTCAGCACCGACTCCACTTCGTGCGGCCGCGGCGGTGCGGTGTGCGGCCCGTGCGGAGCAGGCCTCGTCTGCCGCGACGGCCAGTGCAGCATTGCGCAAGCGGCCGGCGGCGGCAGCGGCAGCACCGCGGGCGGCAGCGGCAGCACCGCGGGCGGCAGCGGCATGACCGCGGGCGGCACGGGAGGCACCGCGGGCGGAACCGGCGGCACGGCGGGCGGCACGGGAGGCACCGCGGGCGGAACCGGCGGCACTGCGGGCGGAGCCGGCCCTTCGTGTCCCACGATGCCCGTCGTCGCGGCGATGTGGTCGGGCGGCTGCGAGATGCACCTCGTCGGGCCCGCGCCGTGCGCGACGCTCGACTTCTCGAGCGGCATGAACTTCGAGTTCGACTGGAGCACGAACACGACGTTCTGCGAGGGCCCGCATCACCTGCTCGTCGGAGGCAGCCCGGTGTCGAGCTGGGCGAACGGCAACTACATCGACTTCTCCATCTCGTCGGGGCAGCGGCCGGAGTCCGGTATGACGCGCAACATCGGCGGCTACGCGTTCCTGAACAGCCTCTCGCTGCAGGGCATCACGAGCGACACCGGCGTCTACTACTGGCGGCTGCAGAGCTACTACGGCTCGGCATCGGAGACGCGGGCGTTCATCCGCCGCTGAGCTTGAGCGCGGCCTTCACGTGCTTCAAGAAGGCCTTGGCGTGCCGCGACGGAATCTTCCCGCGGCGCGTCACGAGCTCGAGCGTCGAGGTGTAGACCCACTCGGGGTGAACGAGCTCGAGCTCGCCGCGCGCGAGCTCCTGCGCGACGACGAAGCGGGGGACGATCGAGACACCGCAGCCCGCCTTCACCCACGCCTTGTGCGCCTCGAGGCTGTTGCTCGACAGCTTGATCGACGTCGAGGGCCGGTGCTTCACCAGCATCTGCAGCGTGGGGAACGACTTGTTCGCGACGTCGTCGATCTCGCGAGAGCCGATGAACGACGTCAGCACCTCGTCGTCGTCCGCGCGGCCCTTCGCGACGACGAGCTGGCAGGGGAAGCGCGCGAGCTCGAGCCGCTCGATGAGCGGCGACTTCTCGACGTAAAAGAACAGCCCGAGCTCGTGGCGGCCCTCGGCGATCTCGCGCAGCATGAGGTGCGCCGGCCCGGTGAAGATGCGCGGCACGAGGCCGGGGTGCTCGCGGCGGGCGCGGCGCACGGCCTCGGGGAGCAGGTAGGTGGCGACGTGCTCCTGCGTGGCGACCTTGACGTCGCCCCTCAGCGCGCCGCGCTCCTCCTCGGCGAGGGCGTCGAGGGTGTCGAGCTCGTGCAGCACGGCGTCGCAGCTGACCATGAGGCGCTGGCCGGCCGAGGTGAGCACGACGCCCTTCGGCGTTCGCTCGAGCAGCGCGACGCCGAGCGCGGCCTCGAGCTTCCGCAGCGCCTTGCTGATGGCCGGCTGGCGGATGCCGAGCTCTTTCTGGGCGCGGCTGATTCCGTTCGCCTTCACCACCGCGTGAAAGACGCGCAGCTGCTGAAGCTCGACCATGGCTCGGCATCATGCCCGAAAGGAATGAGGGTGATGACCGGTGCGGGACTGCTCGGCGCAGGGCGGGGTGCGCTACCGATTCGCTCCCATGAACCTGCGCGCGCTGCTGGTCGTGTCGCTGTGCGGCTGTGGACCTCTCGAGGCGGCGGTCGCCGCCGCCGACGACGAGCTCGCGGAGGCGCCGGCGCGGCTCGAAGCGCCCGCGACGTTCAGGCTCGGCAACTGGAACATCGAGTGGCTGGGCAGCGAGCGCGGCGGGCCGTCGGACGAGGCGCTGCAGCAGGCGAACGCGCACGAGGTGCTGGCGCAGGCGGGCGCAGACGTGTGGGGGCTGTCGGAGATCGTGACGGTCGAGGCGCTGGGGCGGGTCACGCCGTCGGGTTACCGCACGCTGCTCGCGACCGAAGTGCCGGGCGGCACGCAGTGGTACTCGGCGCCGGAGCAGAAGCTCGCGCTGGCGTGGCGCGAGGGCGCGGCCGAGGTGCGCGAGGCGGAGTTGATTCTCACCGAGCAGGCGTACGCGTTCGGGGGGCGCCCGCCGCTGCGGGTGAAGCTCGAGCTGGTTGGCTTCGGGGAGCTCACGGTCATCGTGGTGCACCTGAAGGCGATGTTCGACGCCGACAGCGTGGCCCGGCGGCAGGCGTCGATGCGGGCGCTCGAGGCGTACCTGGCGGCGCTGGGCGATGCGCCGTTCGCGGTGATCGGCGACTTCAACGACGCGGCGGCGGCGTTCACGACGGCGCAGACGTTCGTGACGGCGGGGCTGCCGGCGAGCACGGTGACCGGCAGCCGAACCATCGATCACCAGCTGGTGTCGGCGTCGTTTGCGGAGCGCTGGGTGAAGACGACGCTGCTGAAGCCCGAGATGCCGCGGTACGGCGAGACGACGAGCGATCACTACCCGGTGGTGAGCGAGTGGCGGCGGCCGGTGCGCATCGCCGAAGTGCTCGCGAACGAGCCGGGCATCGACCGCAAGCTCGAGCGCGTGACGCTGAGCGGCGACGGCGACCTGAGCGGGTGGACGCTGAGCGACGCGACGCAGGTGAGGCACGCGTTCGCGGCGGGCACGCGGCTGTCGGGGACGCTGAGCGTCAGCGGCGAGGAGGCCAGCACCGGCGCGCTGTCGCTGAACAACCCCGGCGACGCCGTGGTGCTGAGGGACGCGCGAGGGCGGCTGGTCGACAGCGTGAGCTGGACGCGGCCGCAGGAAGATGGAGTGCCGCTCGAGCGGCGTTAACCGCGTCCCCACATCCGGTCATAGAGCCGGGCGGGGACGTAGAGGTGCCACCATGGAGAGTAGACGCAATCGCGGCGGTGGACCCTGGGGTCCATCTGCGTCGCGGCCATGGGCTTGCGGTCGCGGAGGCGCTGCACGAGCGGGTCGTTCCGGAGCGCGTCGGGGTGTCGTTCGAGCATCAATCCGAGGCGTGCGATGGTGACCTCGTTGCCTAGAGCGAGGGCGTGCTCGACCATCGCGTGGGGATCGAACCGGAAGCGGACGCCGGACGTGCTGTGGTCGAGCAGCCAGGTCCACAGCGCGTCGAGGCCAGGGCCGAGGTGCAGGCGGTCGAGGCAGTCGACGAACGCGCGTTCGATGGTGCAGACGTCGACGCGAAGCCCGAGTCGACGCTCCCACTTGACGCCGCCACTCGTGATGCGCTCGGAGGAGAGCCGGTGTGGCTGCCGGGTCGCGACGTAGGTGACGTCTCCGTGCTCGAATGCGGGGAGCCGGACGCTCGAGATCATGATGACGCGCTTGGGACGTATCGTGTCGTGGCGGTGGAACCAGAGAGCAGTCTCGTAGGCGATGACGCCAATGTCGCCGACGAGGCGGCTGCCGAGGAGGTACGGATCAGGCCACTTCGCGTGCTTGCGCCACATGTACGTGCCGCGGCGGACGGTCACGAGGTGGCATTGAGCGAGGTGATAGTCGAGCGCTCGCCGGGCTCCGGCTGACCGCGACATGAGGTACTCGTTCAGGTGGAAGTAGGGGTGCGACGCGAAGAACTCGATGGGTGTCTCGCCGCGAGTGCCGAGAGTCGGCGGCCAGTCATCGGTGTCGTCAGCGTCGTCCTCGTAGTCGTCGTCGAACATGATCGAGAGTAGACACGGAGGGTCTGACGTGATCCGCGGCTCGGCGCGCGAACCGCGAAATTTCCCGCGCGGTGAGAGATGCCGACGCGGCCGCTGGCGACCGGTCGGCGGCCGATGAGTTGGTTGCGCGTTGTCACCAAATTCCTGGTGACAACCGACAGCTGATTCATGGGTCGTCGCCCCGTGCGCCCTGGTCACCCTGCGAGGGCGAGCGGTTCGCCGGGCGGCATCGTACGCGGGTGGCCGAACAGGGGGAGCATGGAGGCAGGCGGGTCGTCGAACCCAGCCGTGGGCCGGCCGGCGGCACAGGCGGCCAGAAGTCGACGGCCGGCGCGGGAAAGCCGAGCCGTCTTCCGTCGAGCGGTCGAGAGGTCGAGCGGTCGAGCGGTCGAGCGTCAGTCAGGCGACAGGCTGCTGCTTGAGCAGAGCGTGCCGCAACGGCCAATACCGCCGGTGCAGCTCGATGTTGAGCGGGTCGTCGCGGAGCATGCGCGCGAGGCCGGCGGCATCGTCTGCGGGCAGAGCGCGGGCCTGCAGCAGAGCCGGGTGCTCGGCGACGAACTCCTCGCGAAGGGCGGCGAGCAGCTTCAAGTCGAACCCACGGCTGATCTCGCGAGCGACGCCGAGGAAGTTGCCGTGGGCGGCGTCCCAGACGGCGCGGCGGCGCGGGTCGAGCAGCAGGGTCTCGGCGGCAGCGATGCGTTGCCCAACGGTCTCGAGCCGCGCCAGCAGGTCGTCAGGAGCACCGGCCGAGAGCTCCTCGATCCGCCGGCGAAGCTGATCCGCGGCGGTGCGAATCAGCTCGGGAGCGGCGCCGTCGGGGACATCGAACAGCTCGTACAGCCGGTCGAGCGGAACGGCGTCGATCGACCGGAGAAACGCGCGGGCACCGTGATGAGAAGGCCGGGCGGCCTCGAGCGAGCGCTGAACCTGGGCGATGGCGTCCTCGAGCGCCTCCATGCTGGCGAACCGGGCGGCGGGCTCTTTCTGCAGGGCGCGAAGCACGATGGCATCGACCTGCGGAGCGATCGAGCCGAGCATCGACGAAGGCGCAGGCGGGGCGGCGGCGCGGTGCGCGTGCAGCAAGCTGTTGGCGTCGGTGTCCTCGAACGGCAGCCGTCCGGTCAGCATGCGGAACATGATGACGCCGAGCGAGTACACGTCGCTCCGGGCGTCGACCTCGAGGCCCCACGAGGCCTCCGGCGAGAGGTACTGAGGCGTGCCGATGAGCTGGCCCGCCTGGGCGCGGACCTCGCCGTGCGAGAGGTGCGAGCGGCGCGCGACGCCGAAGTCCATCACCTTGGCCACGACGCGCTGCTCGCGGCGGGCGAGGTAGATGTTGTCGGGCTTCAAGTCGCGGTGAACGACGCCGACGGCGTGGGCCGCGCCGAGAACGTCGCAGATCTGGCGCAGCAACGGAGCGGCCTCCTCGAACGACATCGCGCCGCGCTCGCAGCGCTGCTGCAGTGTCTCGCCCTCGAGGAGCTCGAGCACGATGTAGTAGCGGTTCTCGCCGTAGAGATCGATGGCGCGGACCTGAACCACGTTCGGGTGGCTCACCATCAGCGTGGCGCGGGCCTCGCCGACGAAGCGCTGCACCTCCTCCTGATCTCTGACGAGATGCGGGTGCAGCACCTTGAACGCGACGGCGTCGCCCGATGGCAGGTGCCGCGCGCGATACACGGTGCCGAACGCGCCGACGCCGAGCACCGAGACGAGCTCGTAGTCCTTGATGGTGGCGCCGACCAACGTGCCGGCGTCGGCAGGTGGGGGCTCGAGATCCGACGAGCGATCGACGGCGCCGAGCTGGCGAACGAGCGTGGGGCAACCGCCGTACGCATGGCGGCCGTCGCAGATGCCGCAGAGGTCCCCCGGGTCGCTCACCGCCCGAAGGCTACCCAACTCACTTCGCGGTGACGATGTCCTTCCGGGGCGTGTCACGATGTGTGGCCCTGGAGCCCAAGAGCCTCCCCAGATCCATCGATGAGCTGGCGCAATGGCGCGTCTTTGCCGATGCGCTCCTCGAGCGCGGCGACCGGCTGGGTGAGCTCATCGCCGTCGACCTCGCGCTCGGGCGCGCGCCGAGCTCCGAAGATCTCCGACGCTTCTGGTCGCTCACTCGACGCAGGTGCCGTCCGTTTCGCTTCTTCGACGTCGCCTGGTGTCTCGGCTTCGCGCGGAGCATCCACGTGAAGGTGCTGCACCCGCCCGGCCTGGTACTGCGGCGCCGCAACTGGGACGTACCCAGTGCCGAGCAGCTTCGCGATCTCCGACAGTTCCTGTCGACTCCACGAGCGAGCTTCGTCGAGGAGCTGCGCGTGCCGGCTGATCTGCAGACGATTCAATCGCCCGAGATGCAGCAGGTCTTCGCGAACCTCCCGCTGAGCTGCACGACGCTTCGGCTGGATGCGTATGGAATGTGTACCGCGTCAGACGGGGAAGCCGCGGTCGCCAGTCTGCCGAGGGGCATCCGGCGGCTGCGGTTGCGCGGCCGGTACGGGACGGTCATCGACGGATTCGTACGAGATCCCCGCCTCGAAGTCGACCTGCGACGCTGGCAGTGGGCCGACTCTCCCTACCGCACGGCAGCGACGATCGTCAGCTACGTGGCGGATGCTCGCGTCATCCGTGACGCCCGCATCGGGCTCGCAGGCGACGCCGCACTGCTTCAGCGCTCGACGCGCGCGCTCACCGTGGTCGAGCGCGTCGACCTGCTCAGGCTGCAGGCGCGACACGACATCATCAGCGCGCAAGCCCAGGTCGAGCGGCTGATCCCCGAGGGCTTCGATCTCATTACGAGTGACCACCTGCCGACAGAGCTTCGAAACCGCCTGCCGCCGTTGAGAGTCGGAAGCGGAACCGGTTCGCAGCTGATGCGGCGGGGAGACGGAACCTGGACCATCGCTGCGTTTGCCCCGTCCGACATGGAGGGGGCCCCGCCTGCGCTACGTGTCTGCGTGGGTGGCGCCCCACTCGAGCCGGGGAAGATTGCACCGCTCCCCGATGAAGCTCCGCTGATGCTGAACGACGAGCCGTACCTCTTCTTCCACGACGTGGCCAAGGAGCGCTGGAAGCTCCACCTCTGATCCGGCTCAGGTCTTGACCGAGGTGACGATGTCCTTCACGTCGATCGCGGCGGCGACGGCGGCGGCGGGCGGCACGAAGCAGCCGGTGACGGTCGCCGCGGTGTGCAGCACGCGCGAGCAGATCTGCCCCTTCGTCGCGGGGCCGTGCACGACCGCGTCGTAGAGCGCCTTCAGCGACGCCCCGACCGCGAGCACGTTGAGCGCGTTGCCGACCACGGGCAGCGCCTTCGACAGGCCCTTCGTCGCGGTCGCACCGAGCGCGCCGGACTTCGCGCCGATCTTCGCCGCGGTCGCCGACAGCTCGGCCGCCGCGCCCGCGACGCCCTTGCCCGAGTTCAGCCCGCGCAGGAGCGCGCCCATCATGCGCCGGCCGTTCGGGCCGCCCACCTCGGTGGCCGCCTTCAGCAGCGCCTTCACCATCTTGCCGTCGGCCACGAGCGGCAGCGCGGAGCTCGCGACCTTGCCGATCTGCGCGACGCCGACCTTGTTGCCGAGCGCGATGGCTCCGGACTCGAGGTACGGCATGACGTTCTTGAACGCCGCCATCGCCTCGGGAGACTTCACGAACTCGCGCATCGCCTCGGTCGCGACGGCGGACGCGGCGTCGCCGGTCTCGACCTTGCTGGCCAGCGTGTAGAGCGCGCGCTGCAGCGCGGGGGCCACCGTGTCGTTGAACTTCGCGGCGGGCACCGTCGAGTGCGCGGCGGTCGCGTCGACGCCGTCGCTCTTCTTCGCGTCGACCTTCGCGACCTTCTCGGCCTTCTCGGCCTTCCCGGTCTTCGCCGTGACCTTCGCTTTGACGGGAGCGGGCGAGCCCGCGTGGCGCTTCGTGATCTTCGGTTTGTCGCCGACGGTTGGCATTTTCGGAATCACCTTACCCTGACCCCACGGGTTACCGAAAACCGCACGCTGCGCGCAAGGGCCGCCGCCGTTACGCCAAGATCATGAAGTACGCCGTGACGGCGCTCGCCGCCGTGATGATGATGGTGTTTGCCTGTGGTTACGAGCCTCCGCCGTTCGACTCGACGGGAGCTTCGAGCGGGACGGAAGGCACGCGGTCGGGCGGGAGCGGGCCCCAGCCCGACGGCCCGTCCCAGCTCCCCGTCGACTCCGGGATGCCGACCTCGAACACGAGCGCCTGCGGCGACGCCGGCTTCTGCGCCGGCGGCGAGTGCTGCGGAGGCACCTGCTGCGCGATCTCGCAGATGTGCTGCTCCGGCCGGTGCCTGACGCCGACGCTCAACATGCCGACCTGCGACTTCTCGCTGCCGCCGGTGCCCTAGTCGGTCCTAGTCGTCTTCCGACGCCTTGTCGGTCGGCTCGAGCCCGAGCTCGCGCGTGAGCTCGAGGTGAATGCGCCGCACGCGCTCGACCTGCCCCTTCGCGGGGAAGCGCTCGTAGAAGCCCTCGCTGCGGAACCGCGCGGCCTGCGCCGCCCACGGCTTCGTCAGCTTCGCGAACGCGTCGGCGCCCTGAGACTCCCACGCCTCCATCGGCTTCTTCTGCTTGATGACCTCGCCGAGCACGCGGACCAGCGCCTTCAGCGTCACGTCTTTCGTGAACATGAACTTGTCGTTCACGCCCCAGACCTCGCGCATCGACTCGCGCACGCCCGCGAACCAGTCGCGGACCAGCGCGTAGAGCTTCGTGTACGCGCCGCCGAAGCGCTTCTTCACCAGCCGCGACTCCGTCAGCTTGTGCAGCTCGTTGAACAGCTCGCTCTGCAGAATCCACTTCTCCTGCCGCGAGCGGCCGCCGAGCCGGTTGATGCGGTACCGCAGCGGCGAGTCGTCGGCGGCGTAGAGCTGGTTCACCACCTTCGCGGCCAGCTTCTTCTCGCCGCTCTCCCACGACACCTTCTCGTAGAGATCGACCAGGTGCGACTTGTTGATGCGCGTGTGCGTCGAGTTCACGATCACGAACATCTCGGTCGCGAAGTCCGCGGTGCGGCCGTCGAAGATGAGGCACGGCACCTCGACGTTGTCGGACTCCTTCGGGTGCTTGCGCGTGAAGAAGTCGAGGCCCGCGACGCGGTGCTGCCCGTCGATGATCAGGTACTTCCCGTCGGGCTCGCGCAGGTTGCCGACCGACTTCGCCTCGCCGATCGGCTCGAACTTCAGCTTCTCGTCGGTGAACAGCTGAATCGCGCCGGGCACGAGCGGCTGGGTCGCGGCCGTCTCGAAGAAGTTCACGATCGCGCCGATCTTGCGCTTGTTGAGCGTGCGCTGAAACGCGCCCTCGCTGCGCTCGACCGACTGGATGAACCTCGCGACGTCGTCGTCGTGAGGAGCGGGCGGCTCGGCCTCGGTGCTCTCGCCTTCGAAGTGGAAGCGGCTGATGAAGCGCACCTTCGCGAGGAGGTCGGGGACCTTGTAGCTCACGAAGTAGAACGCGCCTTCCTTCTGACGGATGCGGGTTGCGAGCATGGCGCGCGGATATAGTCCGCCGCGTGACGGCGCGCCTCATCCTCTTGCTGCTTCACGCCGACCCGGCTCCCGAGTGGAAGCCGGAGTCCGCCCCCGACGGCGTCAGCCTCGAGTCGCGGCCCGTCAAAGACAGCGCGTTCTACGAGTACCGCGCGCAGGCCGACACCGACACGCCGGCCGGCACCCTCTGCGACACCGTCTTCGAGTGGGGCACGACGAGCAAGGACCACGCGCAGCTGAAGGCGCGCACGCTGCTCGACGACGCTCCCGACCGCCGCGTCGTCTACGACCAGCTCGACCCGCCGATCGTCTCGTGCCGCGACATGGTGTTCGTGGTTGCGCGCGACCGCCGCGCCGACGGCTCGTGCCGCCTCGACTTCTTCCCCACCACCGAGAAGGCACCGAAGCCGCCCGACGGCTGGGTCCGCATGGAGAAGCTGAAGGGCTCGTGGACGTTCGAGCCGAAGGCCGGCGGCAAGACCCACGTGACGTATCAGCTGTGGGCCGACCCGGCCGGCTCGATTCCCGCCCTCTTCGTGCACGGCTCGCAGCGCGAGGCCGCCGTCGAGACCTTGAAGAAGGGCATCGCGAAGGCCCGCGAGAAGACGGCGGCGACCGCGCGCTGACTCAGCCGCGCTTCGAGCGGATGAGGCCCTCTTGCGCGGTCGACGCCACGAGCGTGCCGTCGCGCTTGAACACGCTGCCGCGCACGAGCCCGCGCGCCCCGGCCGCGACCGGCGAGTCGATGACGTGCAGGAGCCACTCGTCGGCGCGGAACGGCGCGTGAAACCACATCGCGTGGTCGAGGCTCGCGACCTGCATGCCCGGCGTGAGCCAGGTGACTCCGTGCGGCAGCAGCGACGTGGTGAGGAACCACGCGTCGGAGGCGTACGCGAGCAGGCACCGGTGCAGCGCGGGCTCGACCGGCAGCGGGCCGACCGTCTTCATCCACACGAGGCGGCGCGGCGGCTTCTTCGGCGGGCTCACCATCTCGTCGGACTCGTCGACCGGCCGGTTGTCGAACGGGCGCCCCACCTCGGACCAGCGGCGCAGCGCCTTCGGAGCCTTCGCGATCGCGGCGGCGAAGCGCTCGGCCTCGTTCGGAATGGCCTCCGGCGGCGGCACGCCAGCGGGCATCGCGTCCTGGTGCGCGAAGCCGGGCTCGTCGACGTGAAACGAAGCCGACAGGTGCAGAATGGCGTGGCCGTTCTGCACGGCGACGACGCGCCGGCTGGTGAAGCTGCCTCCGTCGCGGATGCGGTCGACCTCGTAGATGATCGGCCGGCTGACGTCGCCGGCCTTGAGGAAGCTGGCGTGCAGCGAGTGCGCGTGGCGCTCGGCCGGCACCGTCTGCACCGCGGCGCTGAGCGCCTGGCCGAGCACCTGGCCGCCGAAGACGGTGCCCCAGCCGAGGTCCTGGCTCTGCCCGCGAAAGAGGTTCTCTTCCAGCTTCTCGAGGGCGAGCAGCGCGACGAGATCGGCGAGAACGTCCATGGCGGGCTGCGCACCATAACAGTGCGCGCTAGCATTGGCGGGCCTGACCGCCTGCCTCGACCCCGATACCGCCGCCAGCTACGCCGCGAACGCGCTCGAGCCTGCCGAGCGCGGGCGCGTCGAGGAGCACATCGACGGCTGCCCCACGTGCCGCGAGCTGGTCTCGCTGGTCGCGAAGACCGCGTGGACGACCGGAGCCCTCGGCACCGCCACCGTGCCGAGCCCCGGCCGGCCGCAGGGCCCCGGGCCGGCGGCGACCGCGATGCTGCCGCGCGGCGCGCGCATCGGCCCGTACGAGGTGCAGCACCCGCTGAGCGCGGGCGGCATGGGCGTCGTCTACGTGGGCTACGACGCCCGGCTCGACCGCCAGGTCGCGCTGAAGGGCGTGCGCGAGCGCCGCGGCGACGCCGAGCAGCTGCTCAACGAGGCGAAGCTGATGGCGCAGGCGTCGCACCCGAACGTCGTGCCGGTCTACGACGTCATCGACGCGCACGGGCAGGTCTTCATCGCGATGGAGCTCGTCGTCGGCTGCACCGTGCGCCAGTGGCTGCAGGAGGGCGAGCGCAGCTGGCGCGAGATCGTCGACGTCTTCCTCGAGGCGGGCCGCGGCCTCGCCGGCGCGCACGCGCTCGGCATCATCCACGGCGACGTGAAGCCGGGGAACATTCTCATCGGCGACGACGGCCGCGTGCGCGTCACCGACTTCGGCATCGCGAGCCGCGCCGCCGACCCGCACGACGGTGCGGTGCTGCGGGGCACGCCGGGCTACTTCGCTCCGGAGCAGCAGGCCGGGCAGCCCGCCGGCGCGCTGACCGACCAGTACGCGTTCGCGGTGAGCCTTCACGAGGCGCTGTTCGGTTCGCTGCCCGGCTCGCCGCCGACGCAGCGCACCCGCGTGCCCGGGTCGGTGCGGCGCGTCGTCGCGCGCGGGGCGGCGAAGGCGGCCGCCGACCGCTTCCCCTCGATGGAGGCGATGCTCGGCGCGTTGCGCGCCGCGCGGCTCGCGCGCTGGAGGTGGGTCGGCGGCGGCGCCGCGGCCGCGGTCGGCCTGGCGGTGCTCGCGTTCGCCGTCGGCGGCCGGCGCGCCCAGGCCGAGCAGTGCGAGGCCGCGGCCGCCGAGCTCGAGGCTCCGTGGAGCGACGCGGCCCGGCAGCGCGCCCGCGACGCGTTCGCGCGCACGAAGCTGCCGTACGCGGCCGAGACGCTGCAGCGCGTGGAGGCGAACCTCGATGCGTGGCAGCGCGCGCACGACGCGGCGAAGGCGGCGGCGTGCAGCGAGGGCGCGCCAGAGCAGCTCGCGTGCCTGAAAGACTCGACGCGCGAGGCGAAGGCGCTGATCACCCAGCTCGCCGACGCCAACACTCCGGTGGTGCTGAGGGCCGTGGCGGCGTCGCAGCGGCTGCAGCCGCCCGGCCGGTGCAGCGCGCAGGCGCCGAAGCCCGCGGCGGCGGCCGGCCACCCGGAGCTGAGAGGCGAGCTCGCGAAGGCCCGCGCGCTCGCGTCGGCCGGCAGGTACCGCGACGCGGTCGACGTGGCGGCGAAGGCGGCGAAGGCGGCGGAGGCCACCGGCGACCCGTCGCTGCTCGCGGCGGCGAAGCAGATTCACGGCGGGAACCTCGGGCTCATCGGCGAGAACGAGGCCGCGTCGGCGACGCTCATCGAGGCGATTCGGCTCGCCGAGATCGCGCAGGAAGATCGCCACCGCGCGCTCGCCTGGTCAGACCTGCTCGCGGTCGAGTACGCGCAGGGCCATCACGACCGCGTGCTGCAGCTCGGGCCCGCCGCGCTCGGGGCCGCCCAGCGCATCGACGACGTGTGGCTCGTCACCGAGGCCTGGCTCACGATGGGCGCCAGCATGAGCGACAAGGGCAGGAGCGCCGAGGCAAAGGCGATGCTCGAACAGGCCGTGCAGGTCCGCGTCGGCGCGTTCGGAGCGAACGACCGCCGCACCTCGGCCGCGCTCTCGGTGCTCGCGAACGCCGTGGCGATGACCGGCGATCTCGACGGCGCCCGCGACGCACACCGCCGCGCGCTCGAGGCGGCAGAGCAGGGCTTCGGCCCCGCGCACCCCGAGGTCGCCATCATCCGCATGAACTACGGCGACGACTTTCTCTACGCGCTGCAGGCCGAGCCCGCGGCCGTCGAGCTGAGGAAGGCGGCCGAGTCGCTGGTGGCCGCGAACGGCGCGCAGAACCGCGAGGCGCTGACGGCCACGACGGACCTCGGCTTCGCGTACCTGCTCGCGGGGAAGGCCGACACGGCGCTCGCGGCGTTCGAGCGCGCGGCGACCGGCTGGGCCGCGGCGTTTCCGAAGCACCCGTCGCGCGCGATGGCGCTGCTCGGCCGGTACCAGGCGCTCGAGAAGCTCGGCAGGCCGGGAGACGTGGCCGACCTCGAGACGGCGCTGACGCTGATCGGCGACCTCCCCCCGTTCGACGCGGGCCGGGTGCAGCTGCAGCTCGGCCTCGCGAAGAAGGACGCGAAGCTCGTGGCGGCGGCGAAAGAGAACCTCTCGACCGTGTCGATGCCGCTCATCGCCGCGGAGCTGAAGCGGGCGGAAGCGTGGCTGGCGTCGCGATGAGCGGGCTCGCCGAGGCGGTCGCCGAGCTCGCGAAGGCCGGCGTGAAGATCGACGCGGCCGCGTTCGCGAAGGGCCGGTCGCTCGACGGGCTGAGGCTCGCGGATCTCGCGCTCGCGTGGGCGTGCGGGCGCGGCGACGGCGCTGCCATCGCGCTGTTCGAGCAGAGGTATTTCCCGCAGGCCGAGCGGGCGCTGAAGAAGATGAAGCTCTCGCAGACGCTGAGCGACGACGTGCTGGGGTGGATGAGGTTCGAGCTGTTCGCGCGGCCGGGCGGGCCGCTGATCGCGACGTACTCGGGGCGGGGCGATCTCGGCAGCTGGGTGAGGTCGATCGCGGTGCACCAGGCGCTGAAGCAGGCGAAGAAGCAGCGGCGCGACGTGACGCCCGAGGCGGCGGCCGAGCTGCCGGTGCCCGAGGCCGGGCTCGCGTCGATGCGCGGCGCGTACGGGAAGCAGTTCACGCGGGCGCTCGACGAGTGCTTCCGCGCGCTGAGCGTCGAGCAGCGGAACCTGCTGCGGCAGTACTTCCTCGACGGGCTGAGCATCGACGTGCTCGCGAAGCTGCACGCGGTGCACCGCTCGACGGCGGCGCGGAGGGTCGACGCGGCGCGCGCGGCGCTGGCGGCGGCGGTGCGGGAGCGGCTGCTGAAGGACCTGGCGCTGAGCCGCTCGGACGTCGACGAGGTCATCACGTTGAGCAACCTCGACGAGAGCCTCGGTGGGCTCTTGCGGCGAACGCGCACCTGACCGCGCTCCGTCTCCCCTCGTAGGGGAGAGGGCCGGGGTGAGGGGGCCGTCGTGCGTTCAGCGCCTCTTCCTCGACGGTCTCGGCGCCGGACCCGCGAACGCTCCCTCCTCCACCTGCAGCTGCGGGTTCGCAGCGAGCACCGCGCCGAGCGACCGCATCGACGCCATCGACGCCAGCTCCTTCTCGACGGTGCCGTCGGCGCCGCCTCCGCCCGGAGCGCCCTCGGAGCCCGGGGTCCCGGTCGTGCCGTTGGGGGCCCAGCCCTTCTTGCACGCGCTCCCGCTGCCCTTCGCGCCGCCGCTGCCGGCGCGGCCACCGCTGCCGCCGCCGCCGCCCGGCGCCGAGCCTTCGACCGCGTCGAGCAGCGACCGGTCGGTCGCGCGGATCACGACGCGGCCGCCGCGGCCTCCGGTTCCCCCGCGGCCGCCGCGCCCGCCGGTGCCCCCGTTGCCGCCCGACTGGCAGGCGTGGCCCGCGCCGTTGCCGCCGCTGCCGCCCTGGCCGCCGCGCCCGCCCTCGCCGCCGGTGCCGCCGGCCGCCGTCACGCTGGCGCTCGTCTGCGACGGGTCGAACAGCCGTGCCTCGCCGTCCACCACCAGCAGCGCCAGCCGCCCGCGCTTCGGAGTGCTCACCCACGTCACCTCCGCGACCACGGTCGGCCCGTCGCCGCCCGCCGCGCCGTCGACGCCGTCGCCGCCCTGACCGCCCGATGCGCCCTTGCCGCCCGACTTGCCGTGGCCGCCCGGAGTGCCGGAGGTGCCGGGCCTGCCGTCGCGCGACACCCCGGTCGAGCACGCGAACGACTGGTCGAACGTCATCGAGTGGCCGACCGGGGTGCCCGTCACCGCGATGCTGAGGCCGACCTCGGCGTCGACGTCCGCCAGCCCCGCCGCGAGCGGAGACGTCAGCACCGGCGCGTCGGGCGAGCGCGCCACCAGCCCCGGCCGCGGCGTCGTGGTCCACGTGAACCAGTCGGCGCGCTCGGTCACGCGCAGCTTGCGGCCCTTCGCGTCCTTCGCGACCAGCGGCGCAAGCGCGAGCTCCCCGGCGGCGCAGATGCGCTTGCCCTCGTCGCCCTCGCCGAAGGTCAGCGACTTCACGTCGTCGGGCGTGGCGCCGTTCTCGCCGTACAGGTTCACCTCGAGCGAGCGCCGCGCGTGCGCGAGGTCGAAGACGAGCTTGTCGCCGCGCACCTTGCCGGCCATCGCGCCGATCAGCGCGATGCCTCCGGCGCCGAGCACACCGCCCGCGATGCCGCCGTAGATGGGCACCGTGCGCATGTCTTCGGGCACTGGAATCGGAGGCGGGGTGAACTTCGAGCTGTCGGACAGGAAGTACGCCGCGAGCCCGGCGGCGGCCGCGAGGAAGCCGACCACCGCCATCGCGACGCCGGTTCCCTGGAGGAATGAAGCGCGCGTGCGGCTCGACTTCACCGCCTCGTACGAGGCCGTGTCGCTGATCGACGCGTAGAACTCCTGCTCGTCGAGCGGCTCGGCGGCCCGCGTGAACAGAATCGGCTTCGCGCCGGGAGTCTCGCCGGGGACCTCGGCGGCCTCCTCGTGCACCTGCACCTCTTCGTCGTTGACGGTGATGGGGCGGGCGGGGTTGTGGGCACAGGCAGCGGCGAACAGACCGGGCAGAACGAGGGCGGGGACGAGGCGCATGGTGAGAAGGGCCCCGACCCGGCGAATGTCGCGCTGAGCCTATTTCTTCAGCTCTTTGGCGACGTTGTCGGCGCCGTAGACCTTCTCGAGCGCGGCGAAGATGAGATCGCCGTGCACGGCGGTCGCGCGGTTCTCGCGCCCGTCGTACCCGAAGTTCCCGCCGAGCGACGGCAGGTTCCCGTCGAACACCAGGCCGACGACGTCGCCGGCCTTGTCGATCAGCGGCGAGCCCGAGTTGCCGCCGATGATGTCGTTCGTGGTGCAGAGATCGAACCGCGTGGCGCCCTTCAGCGCGGTCTTCGCCTTCAGCCACGGCTCGGTCGCCGCGAACGGCGGCTTGCCGGTGAGCCGCTCGTAGAAACCCGCCACGGTGGTGAACGGCTTCACGTCGCGAAAGCCCTTCACCTGCCCGTACGACAGCCGCAGCGTGAACGTCGCGTCGGGGTAGCCGGTGGTGCCCTGAACCGCCTTGCGCGCCTCGGCGAGCTGCTCGTAGCCGCGCTTGTACGCTGCGTCGGCCTCGTCTTCGTACTGCTTGCGCACCGCGCGCGACGCGGCGTCGACCTTCTTCGCGAACACGAGCATCGGGTCGGAGTCGAGCGCGCGCTTGCCGAGCAGCAGCTCCTGCCGCACCAGCACGTCCTGCAGCGCCGAGCCGTCGACGAGCTTCGCGGCGACGTCGTCGGGCGACTCTTTGCCGAGCACGTCGCGCACGAGCGGGTCGTCGGCGCCGAGCAGGTTGCGCAGCCGCGTCAGCGCCCACGTCAGCGTCGCCTTCTCGAGGTCCTTCGAGATCGGCGCCGGCGCGGCGAGCTGCTGCAGAATGAACGGCTTCTTCGCGTCGGAGTACTCGGGCAGCCGCTCGGTGTTCGGCTTCTGGGCCTCCTCGGCGTTGCGCACGAGCATGCGGGCGTGGCCGAACAGCTCCGACTGAAACGCCTCGCCGACTTCGAGCAGGCGGAAGCGCGCGTGCAGCCGGCGCTGCGCCGCCGCGGCGGTCGCGACGAGCTCCCAGGCGCCCTTCGCCGGCTCCGGCGCCTTCGCGCGCAGCGACGCCTCATCGGCGCGCTTCTGGTCGAGGAAGCCGGGCGCGACGAGCGCCTCGAAGCGGCCGCGGTACGCCTTCAGCGAGTTCTCGATCGAGCGCAGCCGCGAGCGCGTCACGCGCGTGCGCTCGGCGTCGCCCTGCATCCACTGGTCGAGCCGGCCCCGCTGCTCGGCGAGGTTCAGCAGCGCCCACGGCAGCACGACGTCGCGCTGCAGCTCGAGGTGGGCGACGGTGCGCCCGCGCTCGGTGCCGCCCGGGTGGCCGGCGACGAACACGAGGTCGCCTTCGTTCGCGCCGCCGGCCTTCAGCCTCAGCGCCTCGGGCGTCGGCCGCGGCTTGCCGTTTTCCCACACCCGCAGGAGCGCCAGGTCGACGCCGTAGCGCGGGAAGTTGAAGTTGTCGGGGTCGCCGCCGAACGCCGCCATCGAGAACTCGGGCGCGAACACCATGCGCACGTCTTGAAAGCGGCGGTACTGGTAGAGGTGGAAGCGCGCGCCGTTGAACAGCGAGACGACGTCGCAGCGCTTCTTCGTGTCGTTGCCCGCGCACTCCTGCTCGATGCGGGCGTTCTCGGCCTTGAGGCGCTTCTGGTACTCGGCGCCCTCCTGGTCCTTCACGGCGGCGAGCACGCGGGCGCTGACGTCGGTGATGGCGACGAGCTGGTTGAGCTCGAACGCGGCGCAGCGCTCTTCCTGGTCGCGCGTCTTCGCGACGAACGGGGTGCTGAGCAGGTCTCGCTGCGGCGTCGACAGGTCCTCGAGGCACGCGCGCACGCAGTGGTGGTTCGTGAGCACGAGGCCTTCTTTCGACACGAAGCTCGCGCTGCAGCCGTTCGCCAGGCGCAGCGCGCCGAGGCGCACCTTGTCGAGCCACTTCGCGTCGGGCGCGAAGCCGTACGCCTTCTTCACGTCGGCCGCAGGGAAGTCGTTGAACAGCCACATGCCTTCGTCGGCGTGCGCGAGGGCGGGCAGGGCGAGGAGCAGGACCAGGTGTCGCATGGCGGGAGCCTTAGCGCGGTTTCGTTGACCCTGGGGGCGGCGTTGACCCGGCAGGGCGTGCGGGGGCGCGCGGTGTTGAGCGCTGGCTGAGCGGTTGCACAGCAGAGAGTCGATGCGTCTCGTTCCGCTGCTGGTGATGCTCGCGTGCGCCTCGGTGCAACAGCCGCCGCCCGACGCGGCGATCCGCGAGGCCGTTGCGCTCGGCGCCGAACGAATCCCCACCGCGCGGCTGCACCTGCAGCGCGCCCGCGAGCAACGAGACAATTTCTCGGTCGCACAGGCCGACGCCGATTACGCGCTCGCCCTCGCCGAAGAAGCCGCAGTGCACCGCGAGCTGCTGGCTGTCGAGCGAGCGCTGGGTGCGCGGTGAAGCGCGCGGCTCTGATGCTGGCGCTGGCGGGCTGCGCTCACGTTCCGCGCGAGCTCGTCGAAGCACGGGAGGACTTCGCCGCCGCCCGGGAGGACGCCGACCTCTCGGCCGCGCGCGCCGCGCTCGACCTGGCGACATACGAGTACGAAGAGCACGGCGATTCGCCGAAGGCGCGCGACTTCGCGTACATCGCGCAGCGGCGCGTCGACATCGCGAACTCGAAGGCGCGCAAGCACGCCGACGAGCGGCGGCTCGCGGCAGCGAAGGCCGAGCTCGCCCAGCGCAACCGCCTGCGCGCGGAGATCGAGGAGCAGGCCGCCCGGTTGCCGCGCCCGCGTTGACAGCCGGGTCGCGCCTGATTCAAGAGGCGGGGGTGCGCTGCGCCGTGCTGCTCGTGCTGTGCCTGACCGCCTGCGGCCTGCAGTCGGGTGGCCGCATCCCCGGCGTCGATGGCGGCGCGGGCGGCAGCGAGGCGACGGCGGGAGGCACGGGGACTGCGGGAGGCTCCGCGACCGCGGGAGGCTCCGCGACCGCGGGAGGCGACGGTATGGCGGGCGGCACCGCGACGGCAGGCGGTTCGGCAGGGGGCGCCGTGACCGCGGGAGGCTCGGGCGGGCAGGGCGTCTACGACTACGACCTCGCGACGTTCGACGACCCGGTCGACGCCGGGCGCGTGATGGCGATCTCGGGGCCCGGCAACAACCTCTTCGCGGTGGCGCAGTTCGGCAAGGTGTTCCACTCGACCGACGGCCTGGCGTTCAACCGCGTCATGACGGTGCCCCGGAACCTGCTCGCGGTCTACGTGGCGCCGGACGACGGCTCGGTGTTCATCGCGAGCGACTCACAGCTCGGCGTCTGCCGCACGGCGCCGTGCACCAGCGCGGCGAGCTTCGTCTGGAGCACGCCGCCCGGCGTCGCGGCGACGTCGTCTTTCTACGGGCTGTGCGGAGACTCCGCGTCGAACGTGTACGCGGTGGGGCTCACCGACGACTTCAACAACCCGGGCATCGTCGTGAAGTACTCGGGCAGCGGCTGGAGCGCGCAGGCGATGCTGGGCATCAACAACGTGCGCTCGTGCTGGCTCGAGTCGAGCAACGTGCTGTGGGCCGCCGGCACGGAGCGGGTGACGAAGTGGAACGGCACGTTCGGGGTCGCGGAGGGCGCCGACCTCAGCGCGCTCGACATCCCCGGGAGCGCGCAGCAGTGGTTCGCGGTGACGGGGGTCGGGGGCGAGCTCCACGTCGTCGGCTTCGAGGAGTCGATCATGAGCCGCCGGAACGGAACGTGGTCGCTCACGCTCAACCGCTCGACCGAGACGTTCGCGCTGTGGTTCCGCGCCGTGGCCGGGCTCCATGCGAACGAGCTCTTCGCGGCCGGCAACAACCCGACGTCGCCGGGCCAGAAGCTGTGGCGCTGGAACGGCACGCAGTGGTCGAGCGACGCGAGCCTCCCGGCCATGACCGAGGTCCGCTCGGCGCACGCCGTGCCGTCACGCAACAGGCTGTACTTCGGCGGGCAGCTCAACCCGATGGAGCGCGCCGCCATCGTCCGCATGACCCGCCGGTAACGCCTCTGCTGTGGGAGCACGTCGGTCTTATTGATCGACCGATGCGGCGCAGCATCATCGTCATCGCGCTCCTCGCGCTCGCCGGTCTCCTCGGCGCAGCCGGTCTCACCATCCGCGACGTCGAGGCCGCGCTCCACCCCGAGCGGAAGCTGCCGCCCGACGGCGCTCCGCACTGGCCGCTGCAGGACGTCGTGCTCACCACCTCGGACGGCGAGCGGCTCGCGGCCTGGTACCTGCCCTCGAAGAACGGCGCCGCCGTCGTGCTCGCGCACGGCCACGGCGAGAACCGCGCGCAGATGCTGCCCGAGGCGCACGTGCTCGCGTCACGCGGCTTCGGGCTGCTCCTGTTCGACTGGCGAGCGCACGGCGAGAGCAGCGGCCGGCTGTCGACGCGCGGCGACCGCGAGCGGTACGACCTCGCGGCGGCCGTCGACTGGCTCGCGAGGCGGCCCGGCGTGCGCCCCGGCCGGCTCGGCGTGCTCGGCTATTCCCGCGGCGCGACCGTGGCCATCGAGGTCGCCGCGTGCGACCAGCGCGTCTCGGCCGTCGTCGCCGAGGCCGCCTCCACCTCGATGCGCGAGAGCCTGGAGTGGGACTTCTCGCGCTTCGGCCCGCTCAGCAGGCTCACCATGCGCTTGTGGATGAAGGCGCGCGGCATCGACGTCGAAGCGGTGAGCCCCATCGAGCACATCCACAGAATCGCTCCGCGGCCCGTGATGATCGTGCACGGCAGCGTCGACGACTCGGTGCCCGCGTACATGGGTCTGCTGCTCTACTCGGCGGCCGAGGGGCCCAAGCAGTTCTGGCTCGTGACCGGTGCGGGCCACGGCGGGTACGCCCGCGTCGTCGGCCCCGAGTACGCGGCCTCCCTTGCATCGTTCTTCGAGGCCTCGCTGCTATCCTGCGCGGCATGTGGGGCGCTCTCGTCGCGCTGGTGCTGGCCGGACCGGTGCTCGGCCCCGAGCTGCGCCTCGGGCCCGTGCGCGACGCCGGGTTCGTCGTAGCGTCCGCCCACCTGCCGCACGTGGCGTGGCTCGCCGACGCCGGCGTCTACGTCGTCACGTGGGACGAACAGCTCACCGGCGCCCCTGCCGAGATCCGCGCTGCCCGCCTCGACGCCTCGGGGCGCCTCATCGACGAGCTCGCGATCGAGACGAGCCCGGGCGGCCGCGACTACGCCTTCCCCGCACCGCTCGGTTCGGGCTTCGTCGTCGCGTGGCAGGAGTACCCTGCCTCCGGCATCCAGCTCCGCCTCCGCCGGTTCGACGCCGCGGCCGCGCCGCTCGGCGCGCGAATCGCCGTCGGCCGCCCGGGCGGAGAAGACTACTCGCCTGCGCTCGCCACGCTCGCCGACGGCACCGCCGCGCTGGTCTACATGACCGACCGCAACGCGGGCTCGGGCTACGACGTCTATCTCGACCGCATCGACCCGGCCGGGGTCATGCTCGACGACGGCGGCATTCGCCTCTCGTCGCTCGCGGTCGACGAGAACTACCCGAACGTCTCCACCGACGGCACGCAGTGGTTCGCCGGCTGGCGGCGCGACCCGCAGAGCTCGGCCGACGGCGTGATCACGCGCATCACCCGGGACGGCGTCGTGAAGGAGCCCGACGGGGTGCCGCTCGTGCCGCGCTCCGGCTTTCAGAACTCGCCGCGCGTCTCGTGCGCCGGGCCGCACTGCCTCGTCGTCTGGGGAGACTCGGGCAACGGCACCAGCGACGACATCTTCGGCACGCTGCTCTACCCGCAGTCGCTGGTCGCGGATGCAGGCACCAACCTGACTGCCGCCGCGGGGTCGCAGGCGGCGGTGGTCGTGACCTGGCTCGGCGACCGCTACCTCGTCGTGTGGGTGGACGAGGCGACGGTGCCGTTCTCTCTCAAGGGCCGCGAGCTCGGCCCGGGCGCCAACGTCGGCTCGGTTCAGACCTACGCGGAGGCAGGCCAGGCGGTTCACCTCGCCTCCGACGGAGCCGGGCGCGCGCTGCTCGTCTACGAGCGCTCCGACGCGCAGCTCGGCGTCAGGCGCGTGTTCACGCGGCTCGTGGGGAACCCGCCGTCGACTCCCACCGACGCCGGCAAGCCCGAGACCGACGGCGGCAGCACGGCGCCGCCGCCGGCTCCGCTGCGGGACCTCGGCGTCGGCTGCGGCTGCGACGGCGCTCCGGCGCTGGCCGTACTGCTGCTCGCCGCGCTGCTCGCGCTCACTCGGCGAAGTGAGGGTCGCAGGTGACGGCCTCGCACGCGTTCGGCGGCGTCGCGAACCGCACCTCGGTGTAGCCCTTCGAGCACTGAAGGCTCGCCTTCTCGAGGCACGGCCCGGGAGCGGCGCAGCCCGCCCAGCTCAGGCACCGCTCGGCGTCGCGCGTGTAGACCGCGACCTCGCCCTTCGGGCAGCCGGGGCGCCAGAAGACCTGCGGGCACACGGCGCGCTCGGGCAGCCGCAGGTACAGCGCGCGCACGTCGAGCGACGCCGGGGCGCTCGCGGCGCCCGCGAGCACGGTGCGGCCCTGCTCGATGCGCGCGCGGAGCCACGCCTCGTCGACGCCGGGCTTCAGCGTGTTCGTGAGGTCGAGCGTCTCGACCGCGGTGTCGGCCGAGCCGTCGAGCGCGGCGAGCTGCCACACCGGGCACGGCGCCGCGAGGCACGCGATGTTCTGGAACGCGGGCTGGTACACCGCCACGGGCTTCACCGGCAGCACGCCGGGCAGCGCGCGGTACGCGGCGTGGACGTCGAAGTGGCCGCGGCCCCTCAGGCGCCCGAGCAGGAGCACCTCGCCGGGAGCCGAAACGGCCTGCTTCCACGCGGCGTCGTCGAGCGTGCTGTCGACGCGCGTGAACTCGGCGACCTTGTTCGTCGCGCCGCCGTTCAGCGCGGTCACCGTGCCGTCGCCGAGCGCGTACCAGGCAGGCGGAGCGAGCGGCGGAACCGCGAGGCGGCCTTGGGTGCCGTCCAAGGGCTCTTCGGAGGTGAGGGTCGAACCACAGGCGGCGAGGAGGAGGAGGAGGAGCGGTCTTTTCATGACCGCGAGGACGAGACGCGGCCCTGAAAGGTGCGGGCGTGTGGTTGGGCGCTGACCATGCCTGGGAGGACGGATGAACCCGGCGCCGGGTGCGGGGTAGAGTTCCTTTCCTCGTGCGGCTCCTCTCGCTCTGCGTCCTGGGGCTGTTGGCCTGTGACGGCTCGGTCGTGGGCGGCGGAGCCGGTGGCGGCGGCACCGGCGGCGCAGGCGGAGGCAGCTCCGAGCCCGGCGACGGAGGCGACACTGCTTCTTCCGCGTGCCGCGTCGTGGCGCTGCTGCAGTCGCGCTGCACGAGCTGCCACTCGAACCCGCCGATGAACGCCGCGCCGATGGTGCTCGACTCGCTCGACGCGCTGCGGGCGCCGTCGCTCAGAGACTCGGCCCAGACGAACGCGCAGCGCAGCATCGCCCGCCTGCGCGACGCGGTGGCGCCGATGCCTCCTCCGCCCGAGCGGCCGGGCAGCTCCGACGAGGCCGCGCTGATCGAGACCTGGGTGCAGGGCGGCATGCCGCCGTGCACGGCGCCTCCGGCCGACGGCGGCGGGGGCACCGGCGGCGGCGGTCCGCCCGTGCTCGAGGAGCCGAACCTGATTCCGCAGGGCGAGCTGTTCACCTGCACGCCCGGCACGCTGTCCGACGCTCCGACGCGCCTCCGCCGGCTCAACCGCTGGAACTGGACGCGCAACGTCGGCGGGCCGGTGACGCGCAGCTGGACGGGCTTCAGCTTCTACGACAACCCGTTCGACCCGAGCGCGTTCGAGCCGTACGGCACGTACGCGACCGACGAGACCATCGACGAGTCGATGATCGAGATCACGCTGCCCATCGTGCAGTCGTACGGCGAGAGCTGGGCCGGCCCGTACACCGGCGACAACCGGCTCGAGCTGCTCCGCCTCGACACGAGCCTGCGCTGCATGTGGCAAGACGACGCGCCCACCGCCGCGTGCATCCGCAACTACACCCGCACGCTGCTCGAGCGCGGCGTGCTGTACCGGCCGCCCCGGCAGGACGAGCTCGATCGCCTCATCGGCTTCGTGAACGCCGTGCTCGCACAAGAGGTCCGCGACGGCGGCGAGGGGCCGCGCACGCACTCGCTCGCGCGCGTCGTCACCGCCGCGATGGCGACGAGCGGCGCGATGTTCCGCGAGGAGCTCGGTTCGCCTGGCGACGCCGGCCGCGTCGCGCTCGAGGACTGGGAGCTCGCCGGCCAGCTCACCTACGCGATCGGCGCCCGCGGGCCCGGCGCGGTGCCGACGTACCGCTACCCGAACTACTCCGCCCCGATGGAGGGCCACTACGCCGACGTCGCCGGCGCCGCGCGCGACGGGGGCATCCGCTCCTCGGCGGTCGTCGACGCGCTCGTGCGGCGGCACTTCGGCGGCGTCGATGCGATGCGCTTCGATCTCGTCGCCGACTTCGGCGATGCCCGGCGGCTGCGCCGAGGCGAGTACTGGCTCGGCGACGGCGTGCTCCTCTTCTTCCGCGAGTGGCTCGGCTACACGAAGGTCGACTCCATCTTCAAGGAGCGGCCCGAGGCCACCAGCCGCTTCGACGACGGCAACCCCAGCGGCTACCGGCCGCAGCTCTCGGCGTGGAGCAACCTGATGGACGGGTACTACGGCGACGAGTCGACGCTGATCCAGCAGATGGACGACTTCGTCGCGCGGGCCGTCGTGCCCGACACGCAGGTGCTGCGCTCGCTGCTCACCACGCGCACGTTCTTCCTCGCCGCGACCCAGAACACCGGAAACGACTTGAGCGCCACGCGCTACACCGGCCAGCCGTACGGCACCGACGAGCTCATCGACAACACGAACGCGCAGCGCTGGAAGACGCTGCCGATGAACGAGCGCGCCGGAGCGCTCACGCACCCGGCCTGGCTCGCGAGCCACGGCGGCAACTTCGAGGACGACCCGTCGGCGGTGCACCGCGGCAAGTGGGTGCGCGAGATGCTGCTGTGCGGCTACGTGCCCCCGCTCTCGCAGGTCCGCGTCGTGGCGCAGGTCGGGCCGCACGCCGCCGACAAGAACGCGCGCCGCCGCCTGGAGGACGCGACGGGGAAGCTGGAGTGCCAGGGCTGCCACGGCCTGATGAACCCGCTCGGGCTGCCGTTCGAGACGTACAACCACGCCGGCTACCTGCGCCTGCGCGACCACGCGCCCGACGGAGGCTGGGGCGCTCCCGACGGCACCTCGAGCTTGAGCGGCATGCCCGACCCGCTGCTGAACGGGCCCGTGCGCGACGCCGTCGACCTCTCCGAGAAGCTCGCGGCGTCGCCGCACGTGAAGCGCTGCTTCCTGCGGCAGGCGTTCCGCTACTTCATGGGGCGCAACGAGAACCGCACCGACGCGTGCACGCTCGCCGCGATGGAGCAGGCGTACGACTCGAACGGCGGCTCGCTCAAGGCGGCGCTGTCGGCGCTGATGACGAGCACGACGTGGACCGAGCGCCGCGTGCCGGGAGGTGGAGAATGATCGCCCGCAGAGCGTTGCTCAAGGGCGCAGCGGCGGGCCTGCTGGCGCCGTTCTACAGGTCCGTCCTCGCACAAAACTCGATGCCGCGAAGACTCGTCATCGTCGTCGAGTGCAACGGCATCTACCCGTCGACGTTCCTCTCGGCCGGCCTCAGGCCCATGCTGAACAACGTCGGCACGCGCCGCATCTTCGTCGACGCCTACCCGAGCACGCCGCTCACGCGCGCGGGCGACGACGTCTCGACGGCGCCGTGCCTCGCTCCGCTGGCCACCGGCGGGCCGTCGCTGGTGAACCGCTCGGCGGTGGTGCTGGGCCTCTCGTCGACCATCACCGGCGGCGGGCACTCGTCGGGCACCGGCGCGCTGTCGTGCGCGGTCAACGGCTCGGCGGTCACGTTCGACGCCTTCATGGCGCCGAAGCTCAAGGGCGCGGCGCCGTTCGACTGCATCCGCCTCGGCACGAGCTCGTCGCTGACGCCGATCGTCTACGAGACCTGCAGCTACGGCGCGAAGAAGCCCGCGGGCATCCTCGTGAACCCCGCGCTCGCCTACGACACGCTGTTCGGCTCGCTCACCGGAGGCGCCGGCGCCGGGCAGGAGCGCAGCATGCTCTTCGACTTCGCGCGCGATGACGTGCGCGCCGCGCTCCAGACCTTCCGCGGCAACTCGAACGAGCGGCTGAAGCTCGAGCGCTACCTCGCCTCGCTCGAGGCGCTGCGCACGCGCGAGGGCCAGCTGCGCGCGATGGCGCCGGCGGTGCGGCCGCTGCTCCCGCCCGCGCCGGCCGCGAACCCGCTGCTCACCACCGCCGGCTCGCCGCCCGACTCGCTCAAGTGGCTCGAGGCCCAGTTCGAGATCGCGACCGCGTCGCTGCTCGGCGGGCTCACGAACGTCGTCGTCATCGCGTCGGGCAGCTCGGGCTTCGACGTGCGCTACACGCTGCTCGGCGGCATCGGCCGGCACGACCTGCAGCACGGCGTCGACACCGCCGCGAACTGGACGGCGATTCAAGCGGTGACCACGAAGCACGTCGAGCTGACCGCGAAGCTCGCGCGCAGCCTGCTCGCCACGCCGGAGGCGGGCGGCATGGGCGGCACGATGCTCGACCACACCGCGATCGTGCTGATGAGCGACAACGGCGAGCAGCACCACTCGGAGGGGCGCGACTGGCCCGCGCTGCTCGTCGGCGGCGACGCGCTGGGCTTGAAGACCGACGGCCGCAGCGTCGCGTTCCCCGGCGAAGGCAGGGCGAACAACCGGCAGTTCTCGAACCTGTTCAACACGCTCGGCCACGCGCTGGGCGACACGACGCTGAATGCGTTCGGCAGCGAGGGCCCGGCGCGCATTGCGATGGGGCCGCTGTCCGAGCTCTTCTAGAGTCCACGCGTGCTCCTGCTGGCGGTCCTGGCAGCGGCACCCGATTCCCCCACGGAGTACGGCAAACCCCCTGCCGCCAGCCGCGTGCAGGCACTGGCGGCAGGGGTCCCGACACTGCGGATCAGCGCTGCCTCCGCTCCGGGTCGGGCTCGCCGAAGGGACTTACGGAGCACGGGGCATACCGGTGTCGAGGTTCGTGGTTCCGGTGACCTGGCGGAGTGCTCCGGGGTGTGGGTGCGGCCTCGTGGCTGCGGCGCCGGGCTGCCGTTGTCTCGGGTACGAGACAGCGCGCGCGCGTGCTTAGCTCTCACCAGGTGAAGCCGCTTTTGACACCGGGCCAGAAGCTCGGCGACTACGTGGTCGAGAAGCAGCTCGGCGCCGGCGCGATGAGCGAGGTCTGGCGCGCCACGAAGAAGAGCAGCGGCAAGGCGGTCGTCATCAAGCGCCTGCACGACCACCTCACGCACGACGGCCGGCAGATCGATCGCTTCGTCGACGAGGCCGAGCTCGCGCACCGCCTCGTTCACCCGAACCTCGTGCGCGTGCAGGAGGTCAGCAACGACGGCGGCATCTGGTTCCTGGTGATGGACTGGGTCGACGGCGTCGAGCTGCGCACCGGCCTCGTCGTCGAGCCGGGCCCGATGAAGCCGGCGCTCGCGGCCCACATCGCCGCGCAGGCCGCGGCGGGGCTCGCGTACGCGCAGTCGCGCAAGGACTCGAAGGGCCGGCTGCTCAACTTCGTGCACCGCGACCTGGCGCCCGACAACATCATGATCGACGTCGAGGGCAAGGTGCGCGTCGTCGACTTCGGGCTCGCGCGCGTGCGGGACACCGACGTCACGACGCAGACGGGGCTGCGCAAGGGGAAGCTCCGCTACATGTCGCGCGAGTACCTGCGCGACCACGCGTTCGATGCCAGCACCGACGTCTACGCGCTCGGCGCGACGCTGTTCGAGATGGTGACCGGCGCGCGGCCGTTTCACGAGATCCAGAGCCCCGTCGAGCTGATGGAGGCGATCCTCCACCGCGAGCTGCCGCGCGCCTCGGAGCTGCGGCCCAGCCTGCCGCGCGAGCTCGTCGACATCGTGTGGGACTCGACGCGCCCGAAGCGCAGCGCGCGCACCGGCACCGCGGCCGAGCTGCTCGAGCGGCTCGAGCACTTCGCCCTCGACTACCCGCCGCCGTCGGCCGCCGAGCTCGGCGAGCTCGTGAAGGGCTGGCGGCGCCTCTCGCGCACGAGGAAGCAGCGCCACGCGTACGGCGAGTTCGGCCAGCTCGAGACGACCGAGGCGATCGCCGTCGCGCCGCCGAACCTGCCGGCGCGGAGGAAGAAGAAGGGCCAGTCCGCGCTCGGTGAGTCGGTGACCGTCGCGCACCAGACCGACCTCACCGAGGAGCGCACCGCTCCGAACCTCACCTCGCTCAACGACGAGCGCCCGACCCAGCGCATGAACGCCCTCGTCAGCGAGCCGAAGGTGATCGTCGATCTCGACGCGCCCGGCCCCCGCCGCCGGCGCTCCTGACTCTCGCGTCACGAGAGCCGCCGCGCACCGCGGTTAACACCGCCAACCTCGCGGACCGAGGGGCGCGGTCAAAAAATGAGACCTTTGGTTGCACCGGGTGTCTACGGGCGGGGTATTCCATTTGATTACCCCTCGATGATGTGACTAATCGGTCACAAAAAGTGGTGCCCTGGTTGATTTCGAAATCAAGATGATGCACACGGTCTGCCCGAAAGGGGGACCGAGGGAGTGGAAGCGTGGCCGACAGGTCACAAGAAGACGCCGAGTCCGGCCAGGCCATGGTCGAGGCTGCGCTCACGCTTCCGCTGATGCTGTTCTGCGTGCTCGGCGCGCTGCAGCTGTTCCTGCTGCTGCAGGCGCGGCTGCTGGCGGAGTACGCGGTCTACCGCGCGGTGCGGGCCGGCAGCCTGAACCACGGCGACTGCCGCGCGATGACGCACGCGGCGGTGCTGTCGGTGCTGCCGGCGATCGACCGAACCGACGGCACCGACTGGCTCGCGCGCGCGTTCGAGCTGCGGCGCCGCAACCGCTACGACCCGGGGCGCGATCGGCACGACGGTCAGATCGTCGAGCTGTGGCGCGAGCAGCCGAGGGCGCTCGACGTCAGCGCGCCCGAAGACCTGCACTTCGATCAGCCGAGCACGGGCCAGTTCGATCACCTCATGCGCCTCGAGGCGCGCATGGTGTTCTGGGTGCGCCTCAAGATCCCCTTCGTCGACTGGGTGCTGACGCGCATGTTCCTCGCGTACTGGGACGTGAAGCCGTACGACGCCGTCAACCCGCTGATGCCCGTGCGGCCCGCGACCTGGCCGCCGCAGTCGCGCTCGCCCCGCTGGCCCGGCGGAGACCTCGGCGACCAGGTGCTGCGCTGGTCGGAGCAGGGCCGCTACCTCTTCCCCGTCCAGACGAACTTCGGCATGCGCATGATGACGCCCGCCAAGAAGCAGTTCTGGCAGGGCGCGAGACAGGGGTGCCCGCTATGAGGGGCCAGACGCTCGTTCTCGCCGCGCTCACCGCGCTGATCATCACGCTGATGGTGCTGATCACGCTCTCCATCGGCTGGCGCGTGCGCGACCGCATCGAGACGCAGATGACCGCCGACGCCACCGCGTACAGCCAGGCCGTCGACGTCGCGCGCATGTACAACGAGTTCGCGCTGATGAACCGCACCATCATCGCGATGGAGGTCTCGGTGCTCTCGATGTCGGCGCTGATCAGCTGGTCGTCGCACTACCGCTCGAACCTCGTGGCGCACGAGGAGGCGATGTCGGCGATCGCGGCGTACTACTCCGCGCGGTGCTGCCCGTTGTTCTGCCCCTGCGAGTGCTTCGAGGCCGGCCGCAGCGCCTCGGCCGCCGCGTTCGCGCTCAGCGAGCTCGCCCGCGTGAACAACCTGTGGCGGACCCTCGAGCCGCCCGCGGCCCGGCAGCTCCACGACATGTGGCACCACGCCGCCGCGCTGTTCGAGCTCGAGAAGGAGCTGATCCGCGAGCAGGTCAGCGAGGCCCGCGTCGAAGACCAGAAGCTCACCGCCACGCTCGCCGCGCTGGCGAGCCCCGAGCTCGCGGCGCCGAAGAACGGCGCCGACGACAAGAACGAGCAGGAGATGAGCGAGTCGCGCGCGGGCCAGGGCAACCGCTCGGAGGCGCAGTTCTACGACCGCGAAGAGGTGCTGCAGGCCGTCGTCGTCGCGATGGGCACGCGCGGCGACGACTTCACGACCGGGCGCCGCGGAGGCCGGCAGCCGATCTACGACGCGCTGCAGCCGCTCGTGACGCGCTTCAACGGCGCGGCGAGCGTGAACCCCGCGGCGTTCGACGGCCGCGGCGGCACGGCCCTCGGCTCCAACGCGCACCACAACCAGGTCGCGAACGTCGAGCCGGGCATGCCGTGGGGCGAAGACCACGGCGGCACGCTGACCATCTCATGGCCGTCGGCGTGCGGCACCTTCATGTCGATGCCGGTGCGCGACACCGAGCTCGCCTCGGGCCAGGGCGGCGCGCGGCACCGGTATGACCCCGGCGACGGCGTCTCGGCGAGGCAGCGCCACTCGCTCGGCGAAGACGGCGCGGTCTACGTGAACATGTTCGTCTACGCGACGGAGCAGGTCGACAAGCCGGCGAACGACTTCGGCCAGCCGAAGATCTACTCCATCCTCGATCGCGACTACCGCAAGGTCGCCGCGAAGCCGTGGGACCTGCGCTTCCAGCTGCCGCAGGGCGACGTCGACCTGAACAGCAAGCGCGGCAACTTCAAGAGCCCGGCGGGCGCCGACCTGAGGCACCAGGTCGCCCTCGGCTCCGCCATCGTCTACTACCACCGGCCGGGCGCCTGGCAGGAGCCGCCGAACTTCTTCAACCCGTTCTGGCGCGCGACGCTCTACGCCGCCGACCGCGAGGACCTGCGGCAGCGCCTGACCGAGGCCGGCTTCCGGCAGCACGGCGACACGGTGCAGCGGCTGCTCGATCTGCAGTGGGTGGGCACGCAATGAGACGCGCGCGCGGCCAGGCCACGGTGGAGCTCGCGCTCTTCGCGATGATCTTCGTCACGGTCATCACGTTCGGCATTCACTTCGCCGAGATCGGCTACCTCAGCATCAAGGTGCAGGAGGCCGCGAGCTCGGCGCTGTGGGACGCGACGTCGCGCAAGATGCACGACACCTTCGCGCCGAACTGGAACCACTACCGCGACGCGATCACGTGGACGCAAGGCGAGTCGACGCGGCGCTACGCCGACTTCAACGGGCTGTCGTCGCACGACGGGCCTCCGCGGGGCGGCGACCGCACGATGGTGCAGGTGTTCACGAACGCCGAGCCCATCGAGGTGCGGTGCGAGAACTTCAACGACGTCTCGCTGCCGGCGTTCGGGCCGGTGAGGGCCGCGATCCCGAACCGCGAGACCGGCATGGGCTGCAGCGCGAAGGCCGTGCTCGGCGGCTACCGCTTCCCGCGCTGGTTCCTGCAGAACAACGCGAGCGGCTTCTTCGAGGCCGAGCAGCCGAAGCGGAAGATCGGCGTGTGCGCGGCGGGCCGGCAGAACCCGAGCACCGGCCGGTGCGAGCGGCGCTACGTGATTCAGCTCGACGACTGGGGCTACTCGGGCCCGCAGGAGCGGCGCGAGTGCCAGCTCACCGCGGGCGGCGGCCGCGGCTGCGCGAACTCGGGTTACTACGACATGGTCGAGAAGCTGTACCGCCGGCACGCGGGCTCGCAGTTCAGCACGCGCTCGACGAACCTCGCGCGCCAGATCGTGGGCCGCAATCCGCTGCAGAGCGCCGACGAGAACCACTTCTACCTGAGCTTCCGCGGGCACGAGTCCGCGTACACCGAAGACATCGGCTTCGCGCACGGCGACGCCCGGTGGGAAACGACACCTTTCGACGATCGGAGCGAGTACGCGGCGTTCGCGACCCCCGAGCGTCACGACTGCTGGCTGGGACTGGAGTGCGTGAGACCATGATGGAAACGAACGAGAAGCTCGAGCTGTTGGAGCCGCTGCGCTGTGACGGCATCGGCGGCATGGCGCTCGCCAAGCACGGTGGGAGGCGCGTCGCGGTGAGGTGGTTCCCCCTCGGAGGGCCCGGCGCGGACGCGGCCTCCGCGCTCGAGGCGCTGCCGGTGCACCCCGCCGTGCCGGCGCTGCTCGGCCGCGGCAGCGACCCGGCGTCGGAGTGGACCGCGTTCGATCACCCCGAGGGCGAGCTGCTCTCGAAGAGGCTGGAGCAGGGCGTGCTGCCTGCGGAGGCCGTCATCTCGCTCGGCGCTGACGTCGCCGGCGCGCTCGCCGCGCTGCACGCGAAGGGCGTCGCGCACGGCGAGCTGTCGCTCGACTCGGTGCTGCTCGCCGCCGACGGGCGCACGCTCTTGACCGACCTGTTGCCGCTCGTCGCGAACCGGGTGACCGATCGCCGCGGTGAGACGCGCGCGCTCGCGGCGCTGCCCGCCACCGTCGACTTCTTCTCGCCGGAGCGCGCGAAGGGCGGGCCGCCGTCTGCCGAGAGCGACGTGTACGCGCTCGGCGCGCTCTTGTGCGCGGCGGCGGGGAAGGTCGAGCCGGCTCCGGCGATCGAGCGGCTGCACGCCATCGCGCAGGGGACATACTGGCCCGTGGTGCCGGCGGCGCTCGACGGCGACGTGGGCGCGCTCTTGTCGGCGATGCTGTCGGCGAATCCCCAGGCGCGGCCCCCGGCGGCCGAGGTGGAGCGGCGGCTGCGCGAGCTGCTCGCTCCGGACCCGTTCCAGGCGCTGCTCGACTCGCAGGAGGTGAGCGCGAAGGGCATGACGCCCGGGCACGAGCCGACCATTCAAGACGCGGTGCTGCGGGCGCCCACGCGCGTCGACGTGCAGCCGTACCTTCCGAAGGCGGCGTTCCGGGAGGAGCCGGTGAGCGAGCCGGCGGTGCCGGCGATTCCGGCTCCGGCGGTGACCGCGCCCGAGCCGATGCCGGTGCCGCGCGCCGGGGTGGCGTCGCCCGACGTGCCGTGGGTCGACCCGGTGAGCCACGAGACGGCGCTGCCGCTGATGGCGGCGGCCGACGTCGCGGTGGTGGCCGAGCAGAAGGTGATCACGGAGCCCGACGTCGCGCCGGTCGAGCGGAAGGCCGAGGCCGTCGAGCCCGCGCCGCTGCCGCTGGTGATGGTGGCGGCCGAGCTGTCGCCCGCGCCGACGGCGCCGGAGGTGACGCCCTCGAAGCGGGAGCGGAAGTCGGGGCCGAAGCCGCTGCCACCGGCGCTCGCGGAGTCGAAGCCGACCGCCGAGACCCTCCGCGAGCCCGTCGAAGCGAGGCCGTCGCCGAAGCCGCTGCCTCCGATCCTCGCGGAGCTGAAGCCGGCGGCCGACACGATCCGCCAGCCGCTCGAGGACGAGTCGATCGAAGCGCGGCCGACGACGCCGTCACAGCGGCAGAAGCTGCCGGCCGCGGCGCCCCCGACCATTCCACAGATGCGCGCGGTGACGGTGACGCCGGCCGCGTCGAGCTCGGCCACGCGGCAGGTGCCGAAGCCGGACCGCACCGCGACGCCGAGGCGCTCGGGCGTGGCGTCGCCCGGCCTGCTCGGCTGGTTCGCGGCGACGAACGTGCGGCTCGGAGTGCTCGCGGGCGCCGCGACGGTCTGCCTGCTCGTGGGCGTGTCGGTGTTCGGCGAGTACCAGACGCGGCAGTTCGATCGCGAGCTGGCGGCGAAGAGGCCCGACGGCGCGGCGCTCGAGCGCGAGGCGCAAGAGAGGCTGGAAGACGCACCGCCGTCGGCGCCGAGTCCGGCCCAGCTCCGGAAGGGAACGGAGGCCGCCGATGAGTTCTGAGACGTCGGGAAGGTACGCGGCGATCGTGCCGTCGCTCGAGGCGATGAACGCGACGAGCCCGGAGCGCCGGCTGATCGCGGGGCTCTCGCTGCTGGTGATCGCAGTGGCCGTGCCGTTCTCGATCGTGCTCGCGGCGCGCATGCCGAGCGAGACGGTGGTGGCGGTTGCGCCTCCGCCCGCGGTGCGCGTGGTGACGATGCCGTCGCCGACGGTGGTGAAGGCTCCGCCGCCGGCGGTCGAGGCCGCGCCGGCCGAGGCCGAGCAGCTGGAAGCGCAGAAGGTCGAAGCCGAGAAGCTCGAGGCGAAGCTCTCGGCCCAGAGGGCCGAAGCGCAGAAGCTCGAAGAGAAGCTGCACGCACTGAAGGTCGAGGCGCTCCGAGTCGAGGCGCAGAAGGCGGAGGCCCAGAAGGCGGCCGAGGCGCACCGGCTCGAGGCCGCGAGGGCGGAGGCCCAGAAGGTCTCGCTGCTCCTGGAGGCGCAGAGGAAGGCGGAGGCCGAGCAGACCGCGGCGCAGAAGAAGGCGGAAGCGGAGGCGGCCGAGGCGCAGCGGAAGGCCGAGCTTCAGAAGGCCGAAGAGGCGAAGCGCGCCGAAGCTCAGAAGAAGGCCGATGACGCGAAGCGCGCCGAAGCGAAGAAGGCCGAGGAGGCGAAGAAGGCCGAAGAGGTGAAGCGCGCCGAAGCTCAGAAGAAGGCCGACGACGCGAGGCGCGCCGAAGCGAAGAAAGCCGAGGAGGCGAAGAAGGCCGAAGAGGTGAAGCGCGCCGAAGCGAAGAAGGCGGACGCGAAGAAGGCCGAGCTCTTCTCGGACCGGTCACCCTCGCCGTCGAAGCCCGTCGCCTCGAAGAAGCGCCCGGCCTCGAAGCTCGGCGACTTCGAAGCCTGGCCGGGAGACGCGAGCCCGTCGCCGGCCGCCGCGCCGCCGCCGGCTCAGACCGCCCAGGCCGATGACCTGAAGCACCTGTAGGGGCGCGTCGCCGGAGAGCTCAGGGCCAGCGGCCCCAATGCAGCAGGGCGGGGCAGGGAAGGTCGATGCGCCCTCCGCTCACCAGCTCGTTCGCGCTCTCTAGAATCGCGTCTCGAATGCGCCTCTGCACCTCGGGGCTCTGCAGGCGAAACAACGCCATCGTCCGTACCGTGCTCTTGTCGAGCCAGTCGAACACGTCTTCGGCGGTCCGGCCGTGGAAGACGATGGGCAGCTCCACGGTCGCCGGATCCTCGAAGCCGGCTCTTCTCAGTGCAGAGGAGGCAGCGGCCGGCTCGCTGTATTGGAACATCGCCGGAGCTGCATCCGGCAGGTGGAGCAGCTCAGCACCGGAGGCGTCACGCGCTCCGTCGTGGCCGCGTTCGACGGCGCCGACTACCGGGTGCTGTGGGACGAGGGCTTCACCGGGCCGCTCGTGGTGCGGGGCCTCTCGCTCGGGCCCACGGCCATGCTGGTCGCGCCTCGCACCCTGTGCGCGTCGGCGAACGCCGGCGGTCGCCGCGATCGACGGCGGTACGCTCGCGGCGTTCGTCGAGACGCGCGGCGCGCTCACGACGATCGTCGGTGCGCTGCTGACCCCCGATGGCGGAGCGACCTGCCGCGATCTGAGCCTGCCGGTCACGAACGTGCGCGCCGGCGCTCCGGTCATCTCGGCCGCACCCGACCACTACCTCGTCGTGTGGCCGCTGATTCGCGGCGGCGGCGCCGGCCTCAATCGGCGCAGCAGGCGACGCCCGTCTCGCCGCGCTGCACGCAGCCGGCGGGCGTCGCGCTGGACACCGAGCAGCACTGGGCGTCGATGATGCCCTTGTCGAGCAGGCAGCCACCGACCGAGCTCCCCGGCACCGCTTGCGGCGGCACGCTCACGCCCGAGACCTGCTTGCACCCGTTGCCCAACCCGGCGACGTCGTCTTTCGAGGCGCTGCTGCAGTCGAGCGCCTCGCAGCCGTCGGCGAAGTCGTTCGACGCGCGGTAGGCGAAGCAGCCGGTGAACGCGGTGGCCTCGAGGTAGCTCAGGGTTCGCAGCACGGCGTCGTCGTGCCGGCACACGTGCCAGCCGCTCGCGCACAGCGCATCGGCGCCGGGGCCGGTGAGCTGACCGCTCCACGCGCCGGCGCACGCGGCGAGCTTCGGGTACCGGTTCACGTCGAACAGGCCTTCGCGGTCGCCGTCGGCGCAGCCGATGGTGGGGCCGGTGTACGTGCCGGCGTCGGGCGCTCCTGCGTCGCCGCTGCCGCCGTCGTCGGCGCCGGCGTCGGGAGCCGGGGGCAGGCCGAGACAGGTGCCGGCGTAGCAGCCGACTCCGCTGGCGCAGGCCCGGCCGCACGCACCGCAGTTCTTCGGGTCGCCGAACAGCGACGTGCACGCGCCGCCGCACGGCGCGTCGCCGGCGGCCGCGCAGGGCCGGGCGGCCACCGCGTACACCCGCATCGGCTGTGCGGGGCCGCGCGTCACCCAGCGGGCGGTGCCGTCGACGACCGCTCCGCCGTCGGTCGGCCACTCGGGCTCCGTGGCGCCGGACACCCCGGCCACCGACGCCCGGTAGGTGAGGCCGTTGAGCAGGCTCGGCACCACGACCGCGTTCACCGCGTAGGAGGCATCGGGCGCCCAGGCCGGGAAGGGGTCGAACAGGCCCGCCGACGTCACCATCGACGCGCCCACCTGCGTCCACGTCTCGGCGTCGTCGACGCTGCGCAGCAGCGGCGGGTTCCCGGTGGCGTTGCCTGCGTACAGCGCGCCGTCGGGCCCCTGCGTGAGCCCGGTGAGCTGCGCGTTGAGTGGTATGCCGACGTTGCGCGGGCCCCACGAGAGCCCGTTGTCCGACGACTTGAACACCTGGTTCGACGAGGTCGCGAACTGAACGTGCGGTGCGCCGCGCTTGAACACGAGGCAGTCGGTGCAGGTGTTGAACGCGCCCGACACCTGGCCGTCGATGGTCTGCACGTTGGAGGTGAGCACGTAGCCCGCATCGGCATCGCTCGGGTGCGCCACCACGTACACGAAGCTCTCGACGTTCGAGGTGCTGCGGTAGTGGGGGAAGCTCGCGCCGTTGTTCGAGACGGCGAGCCCGCGGTTACTCCACGTGTACGAGTCGTAGTACGTCATGTACATGCGCCGCGGGTTGGCGGGCGACTGGGCGAAGCTGTTCACCTGGCTGCGCGCGCTGAAGCTGCCGATCGGCGGCCGCGCGAAGAACGAGAAGCTGTCGCCCGCGTTGACGCTCTTCACCACCGTGCCCAGGTCGTTGAACGTCTCGCCCTGGATGCTGCCGTAGAGCGCGCCGTCGACCGCGCTCACGTGCAGGTGGTTGAAGTAGCCGGTGGCGCCGCTGCTGCCCTGCCAGCGCTGCATCCACGTGGGGCCGTCGTGCGACACCCACAGCCCGCCCGCGTTGGTGACCACGAAGTAGGAGGTGCCGTCTTGCGAGAGCAGCACCTGCTTCGGGCGGGGAAGCGCGGTCTGGTTCAGCTTCTCCCACTTGCCTTCCCTGAAGCGCGCCACCACGCCGAGCTGCGCGCCCGCGCCGTCGACGACGACGCCCGCGGGGTAGACGCCGCCGCCCGCCACGCACGAGCCGCCCTCGCACACCTCGCCGACCGGGCAGCTCACGCCCTCGCAGAACAGGTCGCGGCAGGCGCCGCGAATGAACGCGCGCCCCGCACCGCACGGCGGAGGGTTGGGCCCGTCTTTGGGCCAGCAGGTGCCGCCGCTGCACACCTCGGTTGCGCCGCAGCTCACGCCGACGCACCGCGGGTCGACGCACGCGCCCGCGCTGCACACGAAGATGCCCGGGCATCGGGTGTTGGGCATGCAGCCGCGCGGCAGGCACACCCCGCCCGCGGCGCACGCCTCGCCCATCGGGCAGCTGACGCCGGCGCAGTCGAGGGGCCGGCACTGCCCGGTGTCGCACACCTCGCCGGGCGGGCACGGCGTCGACCCGCACGCGCCGGGGAAGCAGCGGCCCGCGTTGCAGAGCTGGCCGGTCGGGCAGCGCACGTTCGCGCAGGCACCCGAGCGGCACGCGTCGTCGGCCGTGCATACGAAGCCCATGGCGCAGGTGGCGCTGCCGCAGCCCGGGAAGCGGCACTGGCCGGCGACGCACACGCCGCCCATCGAGCACGAGATGCCGGCGCAGCGGCCGTCGACGCACGCGCCGTCGACGCACACGAAGCCGGTCATGCAGGTCGAGCCGCCGCACCCCGTCGGCAGGCAGCTGCCGTTCGCACAGGCCTGCCCCATGGGGCAGGTGACGTCGAGGCAGTCGGCGTCGACGCAGGCGCCGTTGCTGCACACCTCGCCGGGAGCGCAGGCGGCGCCGCCGCAGGTGTTGCCCACGCACGAGCCCTTCGCGCAGGTCTGGCCCATGGGGCAGATGACCCCGAGGCACGAGGCGTCGACGCACAGGTCGTCGACGCAGTACTGCCCTGCAGGGCAGATGACGCCGGCGCAGGCGGGGTAGTAGCACTGCCCCATCGCGCAGGTGCCGCCGTCGGTGCAGGCGGGGCCGGTGCCGCAGCCCTGCGCTTCGAGGCACAGCCCGTCGACGCAGGCGCGGCCGTCGGGGCAGGGGCGGGTGTTGCTGCAGGTGGCGACGCAGGCGGCGCCGACGCACACCGAGCCGCCGGGGCAGTCGGTGTCGGTGGAGCAGGTCACCGCCGGCGGCGTGCCGCAGGTGCAGCGGGCGGCGAGCGCTGCGAAGGCGAGCGCGCGAAGGGTCGTCATGAGGGGGACCGGTCGCCGATTCTGGCACAGCGGTGGGCGTCGTGGCGCCTCACCGTGCCCCTTGGCGCCCGGGAGTGACGGTGCGCGCGGCCGTCGAGACGCCGATCGCTCGCCTCACTCGGCGATGAGCGCCTCGAGCGCCTTGCGGCTGGGGTCGACCAGCGCCTTCACCCGGTCTTTCGCCACCTCGGCCACGATGATCTCGCCCACCTCGTCGGTGACCGAGCTGAACAGGCCGCGCTTCTGCATCTTCTCGGTCTGCCGGTGGTTGTCGTCGGTCGGCGTGAGGTAGTGCACCGAGTCGATCTTGTACCGGTGGAGCAGGAACAGCTGCGCCAGCAGCATGAGCCGCTTGCGCCGCAGCCGCGGGTCGAACGTGTTCTGGTCGCGCACGCTCAAGATGCTGCGGCCCTGCCGGTCGTGAATCGGCTCGAACACGACGTTCGCGGCCTTCTGCCCGGCAGACAGCACGCTGAGCTCGAGCACGTGCGAGCCCGCGCTGTGCGGCCGCAGCGCGACGGTGAGCTCGCCCGCGATGTCGTGCCGCTTGCGCCAGACGTCGAGCCAGTCTTTGAGCACCTTCGGCGGCAGCTCGGTCTGCACGTGGTGCTGAAACTGCGTCGAGCCCTTGCCCATGGCCTTCGTCGTGGCGGTGCGACCCGACAGCGACATCAGCGCGGCGTCGGCGCGCGGCCCGCCCACCAGCGTCTGCGGCGTGCGGTACGGCGACTCGAGCAGGCGGAACTTCCGCTGCAGCCTCGCCAGCGCGAGCATGCCGTCCTGCCGGAGCGCGGTGGCGAACTCCTCGCCCGCGAGGCCGTCGATCTGGTGGCCGCCGTAGGTGATGAAGTTGAACACGAAGCCGAGCTTGCCGAGCTCCTCGGGGAAGCGGCGCATCTGCTCGTCGGTCATGCCCGTCGTGTCCCAGTTGAACGACGGCGAGAGGTTGTACGCGAGCATGCGGTCGGGGAAGACGGCGTGAATCGCATCGGCGAAGACCTTCGCGTCGTGCAGGTCGGCCGTCTTCGTCTCCATCCACAGCACGTCGGCGTACGGCGCCACCGCGAGCGACTTCGCGATGGCGTAGTCGATGCCGCCGCGCACCTGGTAGTAGCCGTCGGGCGTCTTCGCGTGCTCGCAGTCCCACGTGACCTGCAGGCCGAGCTCTTTGACCTTCGCGCCGATCTGCGCGAACGAGGCGTTCTTCGCGAACGCTGCCCACTCGGCCTCGGTCATGGCGGGCTTCTCGCCCTCGCCCACGCGGAAGCGCAGCGCCTCGGCGACCGCCTCGCCGTACGTCGTGACGTTCGCCTCGGCCTGCCAGACGTCGACGAACTTGTCGAAGACCTTGTCGAGCGCGGCGTCGGCCCCCGTGCGCCCCGCCTTCTCGTAGTGCGCGACCGCGGCGTCGTAGCCGGCGGCGAGGCCCGACTGCTCGAGCCACGCGTCGGCGGCGGCGAGCTCGGCGTCGCTGATGGCGTAGAGCTGGTGGCCGGTGAGCTCGACCAGGCCGCGCCCGTGCAGCGCGCGCAAGATGGCCAGAAACGCCACCCGAAACGTCGGCACCTCGAGGTTCGTCGCGCCGAGAATGAACGGCTGATCGCGCTCGTCGCTGCGCCCGTCGAGCAGCGTGGCGGACTCGGCGTCGGTGCGCGCCACGATGATGCCCGGCACCTGCATGATGTCGAGCTGGAACCGGGCCGCGCTCAGGCGGCGGATCTGCTCGTCTTCCGAGACCAGCACCTTGCCGCCCTGGTGCCCGCACTTCTTCACGCCGGGCTTCTGGTCTTCGATGTGGTACCCGGGCACGCCGCCCTCGACGAAGCGGCGGATGAGGTTGCGAACGTGCGCGTCGCCGCCGTGGCCGGTGTCGGCGTCGGCGATGATGAACGGCCTGAAGTCGACCGGCGGGTTCGCCTTGCGCTGCTCCTCGGTCATGCGCGAGCGGGTGTGGAACTCGTTGCGGTCGGCCGCGAGCAGCGCGCGCACGATGGAGCGCGCCTCGTCGGGAACCCGGTTCAGCGGGTAGCTCGCGAGGTCGGGACCCGGGTCTTCGTCGGCCGAGCCCTTCGCGCTCGTGGCCCAGCCTCCGACGTAGATGCCCTCGATGCCCATGCGCTTCATCGCCACCGCTTCGCCCGGCGAGTACGGGCCGAACGAGGTCATGCACTTTCGCGTCACGAACAGCTCGCGCAGCCGCGCGTGAAACGCGATGGCCGCGTCGCGCGCCACCGTGTGCTCGTCGAGAATCGTGCCGCGCTGCTCGACGACCTCGCGCGGGGTGTAGAGCCGGCGAATTCCCGCGAAGCGCTCCGCTTCGAACCACCGGCGCATCTGCGAGACCTGCTCTTCGAAGGTGGGCATGGCGCGGCATGGTAGCCAACCGGGCCGGGGGGCTTCGAGAAAGAACGGCTGGCGCCGAGGGAACCCGCGCCGCGACGCCGGTGTCCCTTGGCCACAGGCCGAGGTAGGAGGAGACCGATGTCGCCCGTCGTCCTTGCAGCCGGTCTGCTCGTCGCCGCGGCCGACCCCGACGCCGTGTTTCAGAGCCGCGTCGGCGACCATGCCCTCACGGAGAAGCTCTGGGTGCTCGAGTGGGGCCGCGTGAACCTCGACGACGACGCAGCGCTCGAGCGGGTCGCGAAGCTCTGCCACGACCCGCCGTCGCGCGAGGTGCTCTACGTCTTTCAAGACGACACCGCGCCTGCGGGTGAGCTGTGGAGCTGGGAGGTCGACGAGGGCGGCTACGAGCAGGCGACGGCGTGCCCGCCGAGGGCTCCGGCGCAGTGGCTCGCCTCGGGTAGAGCGCTGAAGCACGTGCAGGTCGCGGGCGCCGCGGTTCGCTCGTCGCGCTCGAGCATGGCCTGGGGCCTGACGACCGACGTCGGCTTCCGCAAGGGCGCGCTGGCGAAGGTCTCGGAGAAGGTGTTCGGCACCCCGCCGGAGCCGGGAGCGCCGCTGCGGATTCACCGCCTCAGCGCGCTGGGAAAGCTCCACGCGCAGCTCGAGCTCGAGGGGCTGATCCGTCAGCTCGTCCCGGGCGACGGCAAGGGGAACCTGCTCGCGATCGACGGCCTGGTCGCGCTCGGCGGCGCGCGGCCGGAGGTCGGTGACGCCGTCCTCCGCCACGTCTTCACCGCGCCGGAGGCGTTCTTCGCCGACGCGCAAGTGCCCCAGGAGCGCTGGCTGCCTGGCACGCGCGCCAACGCCGCGACGGTGCTCTGCAAGCTGCATCACGTGAAGGCGCGGCCGGTGCTGAAGCGGCTCCATGACGACCCCGCGAGCCCCGCGCACCTCAAGGAGGCGCTCGCGTACGCCCTGAAGTGCCTCGAGGGGACACGCTAGCGAGACGGCGCACCCGAAGACCCTGCCGCGGGCCCGGGACGGTCAGCTCGCCGCGATGCTCACGTGACCGTTGCAGGGCCGGCCGCGGCGGCGCTCTTCGCCTCGAGCCGCGAGAGCAGCGCGTCGGTCGTCTCGAGCGTGCGCTTCACCAGCGACGGCTCGTCCCAGCCCTTCGGCACCATGAAGGCGCTCATCGGCTTCTCGCCCGAGTAGAAGCAGAGCGGCGCGACGTCACGCGCGGACGCCGCGAAGATCGACGAGCGCGCGCCGCGCTCGGGAGTGCGCATGAACAGGCGCGCGAGCGCGGTCGAGAAGATGCCGCCGACGTTCTTCATCGACGCCGTGTCGACGACGCCCGGGAAGGCGCCGATGAACGTGACGCCGGTGCCCTCGAAGCGGCGCTGCCACCCGGCCATCGCCGCGAGGCTCAGCGCCTTCGCGCGGCCGTACGCGGTGAACCCCTTGTACGGCGGCTTCGCGTACTGCAGGTCGTCGAAGTCGATCGGCTGGGTCTGGCCGACCAGCATCACGACGCGGGCGCGGCCGGCGGCGAGCGTTTCCTTCAGCTCGCGGATGAGCACGTAGTGCGCGACGTGGTTCAGCGCCAGCGCGCTCTCGAGGCCGTCGGCGGTGAGCTCGCGCCGCGGCGGCACGAGGCCGGCGTTGTTGATCAGCACGTCGATGCGCCCGTAGCGGCGGCGCAGCTCGGCGGCCGCCTGCTTCGCGCCGGAGACCAGCGCGAGGTCGGCGGTCAGCGCCTCGACGTCGTCGTTCGTGCTCTGGGCCTTGACCTCGGCGAGCGCCTCTCTCGCCCGGGCAGGGTCGCGGCTCACCATCACGACCTTCGCGCCCAGCTTGGCGAGGCCCAGCGCGGTCGCCTTGCCGATGCCCTGGCTCGCGCCCGTGACCACTGCGATCTTGCCGCTCATCGTTCCGTTCATGCCCGGAAGATGAGCGGACCTGTCCAAGCGTCGCGTGAAGAAGTGCTAAGCGCCGCCGGTCGCCGCAGCCGGTCTCGCCAGCTCGAAGGGAGCGCGCGCCCAGTCGAGCAGCGCGCCGACCTCGGCCCGGAGCTGCACGGGGTCGGCGGGCGGCGCGTAGCCGAGCTCCTTCAGCGCCTTCAGGGCGCCCGCATCGGACATCTGGCCCAGCGTCGCGGCGGTCACCGACGCGCCGTGGAACTGCGCGTACTGCTGCAGCTGCCGCGTGGCGGCCTGCGCTCCGTCGAGCACCGCCTGGGCCTGCACCGCGCTGAGCTTCCCGATGCCGGGCACCTCGACGTCGGGCGCCGGCCGCGGCACGAGCGCGAGCTGCCCGAGACCCGGCAGCGTCGCCGGCGGCAGCGAGGTGAAGCTGCTGGCCGAGGAGGCTCCCGGCGGCGGCGAGCTCGGCGCCGTCGGCGGCTTCACGGTGGTGGAGGGGAGCTGCGGGGGCGAAGCGGGGCGGTGGATTCGGGGCATGCTCCATTGACGCGCCCGTGCGGCCCGTGTTTCGGCGCGCCTGCGGGACACCCTGGCCTGAAAATGGCGCCACCGCGCGCGCCGCCGCCCAGGCCTCGGGGCCGCTGATCTCGCGCCAGAGGCGTATACTCGCCGCGTGCCGCGCGCCTCTCACGGAGCTGTCAGGCTCGCGCCCGTGCTCGCGCTCGGCGCCGCCTTCTCGTGTGATTGCTCCTCGGCGATCGACGCCGACCGGCGCTTCGTCTGCGGCGACGATGCTCACTGCGCGCCCGGCTTCGAGTGCCGCGGCGGCGTCTGTGAGGTGGCCGGCGGCGCGGCGGGCGGCGGTGTGTCCACTGCCGGCGGCGGCGCAACCGCGGGCGGCGGTGAGGCGGGCGGCGGCGCGACTGCGGGCGGAGCGACTGCGGGCGGCGCGACTGCGGGCGGCGCGACTGCAGGCGGAGCGACTGCGGGCGGCGCGACTGCGGGCGGCGCGACTGCGGGCGGAGCGACTGCGGGCGGAGCGACTGCGGGCGGCGCGACTGCGGGCGGCGCGACTGCGGGCGGCGCGACTGCGGGCGGCGCGACTGCGGGCGGCGCGACTGCGGGCGGCGCGACTGCGGGCGGTGGCGTGAGCCCCGGCGACGTGCGCGTGTACTACGCGGTGAGCCCGGGCGGTCACTTTCACAACCGCACCTGGAACGGCACGAGCTGGTCGCCTGCGGTCGACGGGCCGCCGGAGATCCCCGCCACGGTGAAGTTCATCGTCGCGCGGCCGGCGGCCACGGGCGACGTCGTCGTTGCGCTGGGGCACGACGGCATGGTCGGAGGCGTGGGGGTCTTCGAGGAGATCGCCGGCACCTGGTCGCAGCCGTGGACCGCGGCGGGCATCAGCGTCGCGGACACGGGCCGCCGCGGCTTCGACCTCGCCGTCGAGACGGTGTCGCGGCGGCCGGTGGTGGCCTACGCGACCGGCGGAGCCGCGATGAAGTACCGCGTGCGCGGCGCGAGCGGCTGGTCCAGCGAGGCAGACGTCTTCCCGATGGCGCCCGGCACCGGCACCATCCAGTGGGTCGACCTCGTCGAGCATCCCTCGACCGACGAGCTCACGCTGCTCTACGCCGACAGCGCGAACGATCTCTTCGCCGCGACGTGGTCGGGCACCGGCTGGTCTCCCGCCACCACGCTCGAGACCGGCCTCAACACCCGCGACTGGCAGTGCTTCGGAGGCGCCTACGAGCCGAGCTCCGCTGATCTGCTCGTGGTGTGGTCACGCTACGTCAGCACCAACGCGCTCGGCACCATGTGGGCGACCCGCGCCGCGGGGAGCAGCACGTTCAGCATGCCCACCCAGCACGGCAACCTCACGCGGCCCGGGCCGCTCGCGCTCGCGCCGGACACCGCCGCCACGAACCGCATCGCGCTCGGCTACGTCGAGTTCACCTGCATGGCGAGCACGTGCGACGACTTCTACGCCGGCCACTGGACGGGCTCCGCGTGGGTGGCGCCGTCGTCGCCGCTGAACCCCGACATCCAGTACTCGTACCTGGCGCGCATCGGTACCATGCCCGCCGGCGCCGGCTGGGTCGGCAGCACCGGCATCGGCGTCGCCGTGTACTCGCAGGCGCAGCCGGGCTTGAACTGGGCGCGCTACTCGCCCTCGACGAACGCGTGGACGAACCAGACCGACGCGACGATGAGCCCGCCGCTCGCCGAGCAGACGAGCTTCCAGGTGCTCACGCCGCGCGCCGGCGCTCAGGCCGTGCTCGTGATCATGAGCGACACCCTGGGCGGGCTGTGGGCCAAGAAGTACGACGGCTCGACGTGGTCGAACACCGAGGGCGGCGCGGCTCTCGACACCGGCCTCTCGACCACGACCGGGCAGCCGTGGGGCGCCTACGCCCGCTGACCGGCGCCCGACCTGAAGCACCCTTAAGTCGCGTGCTACGGTCGCCGCGTGCGCCTCACCGTCGCAGCGCTGCTGCTGCTCGCCGCCGCCTGCGGCCGCACGGTCACGTACATTCCGCGCGAGGGCTGCAGCTCCGCGAAGCCCTGCAACGACGACGTGCCCTGCACCGCGGACCTCTGCCTCCCCGACGGCACGTGCCGCTTCGTCCCCGACGACTCGCTCTGCGAGGGCAGCTTCTGCATGCTGAACGCGCGCTGCGACGTGAAGCGGGGCTGCGCAGGGATGCCGCGCGACTGCAGCAACGACCTCGACTGCGACACCGACACCTGCGACGAGGCCGCGCGCCTGTGCCGCCACACGCTCGACAACACCAAGTGCCCGATGGGGCAGATCTGCACGCCCGACGGCTGCCGCGACTGCCGCACCGACTCCGACTGCAACGATGGCCGCGAGTGCACGCGCGACACCTGCTCCGCCGGCCGCTGCACGCGCGTCACCGACGTCTCGCTCTGCAACGACAACGTCTCGTGCACCATCGACAGCTGCACCCCCGACGGCGCCTGCCGCCACCAGAGCAGCGACGCGCTCTGCAACGACGGCATCATGTGCACCGACGACCGGTGCGCCGGCGCCGCCGGCTGCATGCACACGGCGGTCTCGTCGCGCTGCAACGACATGCGCTTCTGCAACGGCGTCGAGGTCTGCGACGTGATGCGCGGCTGCGTGCCGGGCGCTCCGCCGGTGTGCAACGACAACATCGACTGCACCGTCGACCGCTGCGACATGATGACCGACCGGTGCGCCGCGACGCCGAACGACGCGCTGTGCCCGGTCGGCTTCTTCTGCGGCACGAACGGCTGCGCGGTCTTCGCGTACGCCGTCAGCAACGACGGCCTCTACGACGTGCGCCTCCCGGCCGGGCAGTCGTCGTTCATCGGCACCACGCGCTACGGCGGCGTCGGCCCGGCGCAGACGCTCACCGACGTCGCGCTCGACTCCGACGGAGGCCTCTACGGCATGCAGGGCCCGAACCTCGTGCTCGTCGATCGCCTCAACGCGAACCTCACCATGGTGCGCAACCTCAACCAGGCGATGAACGCGCTCGACGTGCTGCCCGGCGGCCTGCTGTACGGCTCGGGCGGCAGCAGCGTGTTCTCGGTCAACCGCTCGACCGGCCAGCTGACGACCGTCGCGACCCTGCCGGCCGGCCAGAGCGCGAGCGGCGACATCGCGGTGGTGAGCGGCCGCATCTACATCACGACGACGAACGGCACGCCGGGCTCGACCGACCGCCTCGTCGAGGTGATGCCCGACGGAGGCCCCTCGCGCGTCGTCGGCGACACCACCGTCGACTGCCTGTGGGGGCTCGCCGCGTACGGCCCGCTGCTCTACGGCTTCGACTGCAACGGCCAGATTCACCGCATCGACCTGACGACCGGCCGCGCGACGGCGATCGCGACCGGAGGCCCCGACTGGTGGGGCGCCAGCTCACGGTGACACGGTGAACGCCGTCACGAGCGGCGGCGGGGTCGGAGTCACCTTGCTCGCCCACTGCGTGTCGCGCGGCTGCTGCGCGCTGTGCCAGGTCGCGAGCATCATCACCTCGTCGCCCTGCGCCTTCGGCGTGTACACGCCGAGCGTGGGCCGCAGCGAGCCCGCCTCGCCCTGCGCGTAGTAGTACCAGTCGCCGGCGTCGAAGCCGGTCGCGTCCGTCGCCTCGACGCGAAACGTCCTGCCTTGATCGAACACGACCGCGCGCGCGTGCCGCGGGTAGAGCTCGCCGGTCGCCTTCAGCCCCGCCTGCCGCGCGGCGATGACGAAGATCATCGAGGCGCTGAGGCAGTTGTACACGCCGGTCTCGAGCGCCTCCTTCACCGACCACTGGTTCATCTCGTAGCGCGCGAAGACCGCCGTCGTGCCGCCGTAGCTGACGTGCAGGTGCTTGAGCAGCAGCTGGGCGGCGATCTGCGGAGGCTGATCCTTCACCACCTTCACGATCGGGTCGATCTTCGAGTGGAACAGCGCGACGAGCCGGTCCATCTCGACCTGGTCGCGCGCGCCGGCCGCGAACAGCGCCTCCTCGAGAAACGAGTCGGCCGCGAGTGCACTGCACGACAACAGGGACACAACGAGCGCCGTGAGCTTGTTCATGGTGACGCGCGCGCGGTGCATCGGTCGCGCCGCGCCGCGCTTTCGCGCGCTTCCCGTACGGTGCGAGAGCTGCGCATGGGGCGAGGGCGCCACAGCCCGTTTTCATTTTCTCGATGTCGGCCATCGAGAAACTCTGTTCGGGCTAGGCTTCGCGCGTGGGCGTCACCGAGAAATACGGGAGATACAAGCCGCCGCGCAGCGTGCCGGCTCCCGACCCGGACCCCGACGCCACTGCCCTGGAGATCAGCCTCGGCGAGATCGGCGTCGCGGTCGTCGAGACCGACGTCGAGGGCAAGGTCGTGCGCATGAACGCCACCGCCGAGCGCATCACCGGCTGGAGCGCCATCGAGGCCCGCGGCGAGCCGCTCGCCGCCGTCTTCAAGCTCGTCGACCCGCCGCCCGAGAAGGCGGCGCTGTTCGCTCCCGACCGCACCGGCGTGCTGCAGCGGCAGGACGACGAGCTCGTGCCGGTGCGCCACTCGGTCACCGAGGCTCCGCCGCGCGAGAGGCCGGCGCGCAAGGGCGGCCGCATCGTGCTGTTCCGCGCGCTCTCGGCCGAGCAGCTGCTCTCGCTGCAGCTCGCGGGCAAGAGCGACGTCGACCCGCTCACCGGCCTGCTCGGCCGCCGGGCGCTGCTCGAGCGCATCGCGCGCGCGAGCGCCGAGAGCCGCCGCCGCGGCACCGGGCCGCACGGGCTGTGCTACTTCGATCTCGATCGCTTCCGGCTCGTGAACGTCACGTGCGGCCACGACGCCGGCGACGACCTGTTGCAGTGGGTGGCCGGGCGCATCCACGAGGTGCTCGGGCCCTCCGACGCCGTCGCGCGCGTCGCGGCCGACGAATTCGCGGTGCTGCTCGTGAATCGCGGCGAGGCCGAGCTCGAGCGCGTCGTGAAGGAGCTGAAGAAGCGCCTGCTCGAGTTCCGCTTCGCGTGGGGCGACAAGAGCTTCTCGGTCGCGGCGAGCTTCGGCGTCTGCACGTTCGCGGGTGGAGCCGAGCAGCCGGCCGAGCTCTTGCGCCGCGCGAACGCCGCCTGCCGCACCTCGAAGGAGCAGGGCGGCGGCCGCATCACGATTCTCGGGCCCGACGACGAGAAGGCGGGGCACGACCGGCGCTCGATGGACTGGGTCGCCGGCCTGCAGAAGAACCTGAGCGAGGGGCGGCTCAAGCTGTTCGCGCAGGGTGTTCACCCGCTGCAGGGCAAGTCGCGCGACGGGGCGCACTTCGAGGTGCTGGTGCGCCAGCTCGGCGAAGACGGGCAGCTGCACTCGCCGGTGCGCATCATCACGGCGGCCGAGAGCACGGGCCTGATGGGAGCGATCGACCGCTTCGTGATTCAGAAGGCGCTCGAGGCGCTCTCGGGGCTGCCGAAGGCGGCGCTGAAGAAGATCGACGTGTGCGCGATCAACCTCTCGGGCATCTCGCTGGCGGGGCAGGACCTGCTCGACTTCATCGTGGGCGAGCTGGGGCGAACGAAGGTGCCGCCGCGGAAGGTGTGCTTCGAGATCACCGAGACGGCGGCGCTCGCGAACCTCGACGAGGTGCTGTGGCTGATGCAGGAGCTGAAGGGCATGGGCTGCCGGTTCTCGATCGACGACTTCGGCAGCGGGCACGCGAGCTACGCGTACGTCGAGCGGCTGCCGGTCGACCACGTGAAGATCGACGGCGCGTTCGTGCGCGACATGCTCGACAACCCGGTGCACCGGGCGATCGTCGAGTCGGTGCACCTGATCGGGCGCACGCTGAACATCAAGACCGTGGCCGAGAGCGTCGAGCGCCGCGAGGTCGCCGATGCGCTCGCCGAGATCGGCATCGACGCGGGGCAGGGCTGGCTGTTCGACAGGCCGGTGCCGCTCGCCGAGGCGTTCTCGGCACTTTGAACGAGGGGAGCACTTTCTTGCTCGTTGGCCGCTATTTCGCAAGTCCAGCCAGAGGCGATCCTACTGCGGTCCGACTCGCATCCGCCCTCGGACTATTGCGAGTCGCACCGGGTCACCACCGAGCCGGCGATAGCTGATGAACACGCGGCTCCGATCGGACCGCTGATGCGACGGTCTAAATCGACAACTGCGGCGGCATCGCTTCTGTCAATCTCGGTCACAACATCGTCGACAGCGCGTCCTGCAAGGTCAGCCGGTCCACCGGCAATCAGGGAGCCCACGATCCGGTGATCCTCTACCCACTCCAACTTCAAACCAATCCTCCCGTTTGCCACAGCTGCCGCCGTCTTATGGGCGGTCAGCACGCACGTCGAAGAGCTCGGACGCGAGCGGTGCCACCCGGTCTTTCTGCTCGACGAGGCTCACCTGCTGCACCAGGACGTGCTCGACCACCTGCACATCCTGCTCAAAGACCAGTGGAACTCGAAGGCGCTGCTCTCGCTTGTGCTCGTGGGCCTGCCGGACTTGCAGGCACGGCTCGCGATCCGCCGAAGTCCAAGCCTCGCCTCGCTTCGCCCGGTACGTCGCCATCGGCAAGCTCACGCCCGACGACACTGCCGAGTACATCCGCAAACGGCTCGAGCTCGTCGGCTGCGAAAAGGACGTCTTCACCTTGGACGCGGTCGCCCTGCTGCACGAGGGCGCCGACGGCGCGCACCGCGATCTCGACCGCCTCGCCACGCTCGCCTTACGCGAGGCCGCTCGGCGCAAGAAGAAGCTCGTGGAACGCGACGTCGTCTCGCGGATCACCGCCGCTGAGGAAGCAGAAGCAGCGTGAGTAGCGCCCATCAAACAGCCAACGCGCTCGGCAACACTATGGCGTACGCCAATGACCGTGAATAGCCAACACACAGATGGCGAGTCATTGTTCGGGACCATGAGATGGATTGGACCTGAGGAGAAGGTCGACGGTGGCGGACATCAGTGCTGTGCAGAGTCCAAGCACGAGCCGCGGATCCGCGCGACCGACAAGCAACAGCGCAGGCTCCGCACGCTCAGCTTGCGCGATGGTCAGAACACCACAACAAACCAGCACCACGAAGCTCATCGCCAACACCAGCCTACTTGGCCTTCGAAGGAGTCCACGAATGAGTAGTCTTGAGAATACTATCCCCAACCCAACACCAACTGCGGCAGAAGCGACAAACGAGACGTTGTCCACGGCTATTTCTTGCCTGCGCCGCACGCAGCAAGGCCCTTATCGAGATTGCGAGCGCAGGACACGACGCACCATGCCACCGTTGGAGCACAGAAAGCCACGGCGCCGCCAACGGCACAAACAGGATCAGCCGGACCGGTGAAAACGCATCCAGCCGTCACGGACAGCCCGCACGCGATGGCCCCTGCCAAGCATGAATTTTGACACTGCGTATGACGACTTCTGGCGTCGCTTTGACAAGAGTTTCCTGTCGAGTCGGAATACGCCAACGGGTTGTTCGCCGCATAGGCATACTGATGCCCGGCTAGGAATTGCAGGTAGCGCTCCGGCATATACGTAAGGAGCACCTTCCGGCCTTCTGGGGCGGTTGCCAGGAAGGCAATTCCGCGCTCCACATCCTCGGAATCAACCGTCCCTTTCGAAGGCCCGGAGTATCCTGAAATCACGTCCGCAATAGTGTGTTGCGACGGCATGGGGGTTTGTGCGACGACAAAAGTCCTGAAGGGTTCGGGCTGGAGGTACCGACCTGCAGGCGGGAAGTAGGCCCGATTCCAGTTGTCGGCCAAGTGAGTCTCTTCATCGAAGTATTGCCCGGGGAAACGCAGCGGTGGGAAGTACATCGTCGCTCCAGAACTCCCCTGGTAGCGCTGGTATTCGAAGTCGCGCATTGTGAACCCGGCGGGGGTGCCGCCCCCAGGGCACGGTGGAAACCAACAACCCGGCAAGCAGTTGTCGGCGTCGGTGTGCCAGTTGATTCGGTACTGGGAGTAGCCGGAGCCGTTGGGCACGGTCGGGCACCAAGCCGTCCACGTTTCGCCAAGGTGACCCGTGTAGCTGCCACAGGCCGCCGATGTGGTGTTGTCGGACGTCTGGATGCCGTCTTTGAAGCCACCGCCGCAGTGATCGTTCTCAGCTTCGAAGCGGGTAAAATGAGCGCGGAAAGCCGTCGTCATCCCGTGCGAGCGTTGGTCGGCCACGATCGCCGAGTCGCCAGCCCCTCCGCCGTACGTCCAGCCCGTTCCCCACCAGTACTCGTGGCGATTCATCCCCCCGAATGGCTCGTATTCTCCGACGCCGGTGATGCGGCGATTCGAGTCCAGCGACAGCACGGGTTTGCCGATGTGGTCGGTCACGACGAAGTATGTCCCGCAGTTTACGCTTTGGCCGTTCCGGTCGCACGTGCCGGAACCATCGGCGGTGAAGTGCTGGAGCGAGCTGTTGAGCTTCGAACGGACGATTGCCAGTGGCCGCCCGTCGAGCCAGATGTACTCCTCGAGCGAGTAGGGCGTGCCCGGGAAAACAGTCGTGCTGTTGCCCCTGTCCTCGAGCAGTTGGTGACCGGTGTCGTAGAAGAAGTAGTCGGTGGTGTCCGTCGGGTACGTCTTGTTGATGCGACGATTGAAGGCGTCGTAACGATAGAAGAACGTCCTCCACGTCGTCATGTCGGTGAAGGATACGCTCGAATAGGTACCCGCCGCGCGTCGGTTGAAATAGAAATAGGAGCCGAGCTCCGTCTCCGAGGTATTCGGAGTCGAAATGGCGTAGGTGAATCCGTCGCGGTCGACATAGAAGTCGTGCGCTAGACCACCACTCGACTCCTTCAACAGGACATCCGGCAGATGCGTAAGGCCCCAGGGCCAGTTCCCGGCGTAGCCCAGGCCGTAGTTGCTGCCGTAGATGTCGACGACGATGTTTGTCTTGTTGCCGCGAGAGTCGTATGTGTACGACTGATTTCCCTGCCACCCGCCTGAGGTCGGTCGGTTGGGCGCGTAGACCTGTGTCAGGCGCAGTGCTTTGTCATAGCTTGCAATCTCGGTAATTGGCAGGTTGTCATCGAGGTAGCACGTATCCATCCGAGCCACTTGATCGGCCGTCCATGTGTAGAGGCGCTTGAAGATCTCTCCGTTGCCACTACCGAGGGTGCCCGGTCCGTTCGAGACGCGCAGGCTTCGCAGCCGGCCTGTCTTGTCGTTCGTCGAGCCGAACGAGTTGCCACATGCGGTAACTGAGCCCGTCCCTGGAGCCTCCGTTGTCACTCCGCCAAGCATGTACTCGACGCGGGAACTATTGCTCGAGCCGACGTGGTTTGTGACATAGCTGCGCAGGCCTCCGTAGGGCTCCCACGACACGCTGTCGATGATAGTCTGGGTGCCGTTGAAGCCCGTCCCGTCATGCGTCGTGATGGAGACGCTTGAGACGCGATCGATGGAGGCACCCGAGCTCGGGTATGTGTAAGTGACGGTCCGACCGTGGGGGTAGCGGATGCTCGTGAGGTTCCCGTTCCACGAGTACGTGTAGACCGTGTCGAGGTATGGAGCTGATGTCCGGCAATCAGACTGGCCGACCGCCTTTTTCGACTCGCGAACGATGCGACCCTCGGAGTCGTAGGAGTAGTACGTCGTCCAGACCGCGTCGGTTCGGCTCACCAGCCGGCCCTTGGTGTTCGAGAGCGGGCCGCAAGCCGACGGAGCCACCGTGGCGTCGTCATAGGTCAACGTGAAGGCCTCGTACGGGTAGCTCGTCGTACCGAGCAGCCGGCCAAGCTTGTCGTACGTATGCGCTTGCCATAGTCCCGATGGGAACTTTGCCTCGGTCATCGAGCCAAGGGCATCGTACACATAGCGAGTCACCCCACGCGCGGAGCCGGAGCCATCGTCGGTGTTTGCCAGCGTCGCCGTGACGACGTTGCCGAAGTCATCGTACTGATAGTCATTCACACTGTTGGCGGTCGCGCAGGTCGACAGACCTCCGTTCAGGTCACAAGAGGAACTGGTCGAGCAACCTTGGGAGACGCGAGTGATGTTGCCGTGCTTGTCGGAGTCAAAGCACGTGCGAATTCCGGGGCTGCTGCCTGTCGGGTAGACGTCCAGCTGTCCGAGTCGATTCGCTCTGTCGTAGCTCAGCCAGGCACAGCGACCGTCGCTGCCCGAGCAGAACTCCGGCAGACCTCCTGGATAGTTGAAGGCGGGGCCAACTGCGATGAGGTTTCCCGCGCCGTCAAACTTGCGGCGATGGACGAAGGAGCCGGTGCCCGTGCCGACCTGTTGACGGACGGGGTCCCCCTCCGCATTCTGGTCGAACCACTCCTCTCGACGGACGGCCGTTGGATTGTTGTCGATAGTGTAGGTTGCTCGCTTAAGCGAGTCGTTGGGCCAGTACTCGTAGTCGATGCGCTCGCTCCAAGACGTTGCGGTGGCGTTCGATGCCTTCGCCTGCCATTGCAGATTGCGAAGCCACGTGCCGTCGCAGTCCGTGCCCGAGCGGTAGCAGAAGAGCTCGTAGTTCCCCTCGGGATAGGCGATGGACTTGAGTTTGCCGTTATCCCAACCGTAGTACCAAGTCTTGTTGCCGCCCCCTGGTTTGGGCACCGAGCGCGACGTAATGCGACGATTGTCGTACGTGTAGAAAGTGCCTGCATCGTTCGCATCGTGCATCTCCTGTGGGTCGCCTTCGGGCGTGTAGGACTCGTATCGAGTGACGAGACCGCCGGCGCACCCGCCATTGGGAAACTGCACGGCTCTGTTTAGACGCCCCGCGTTGGCGTTGAGGTCCGTCGTCGGGAAATAGTGAAGCTCGGTCCGTGGGAAAGTGGAGTCGATGCATGAGGCCGCGCCCACCGCGGTCACTTCGCACGGGCCTTCGATGAGAACCGTGCGGCCGAGCGGATCCGGTGCCACCGCGTCCTCACACGTTCGCTGCGTCTTGTAGAAGGTGCCGAGGACGCGAAACACAGTCGTGCCGGAGGAGTTTTTGGTGAAGCCGTACTGGTATACCCGCTCGACGCGACCCGTGATGATGTCGAGGTAGGGTGGATTCGGGTTCGAAGTGCGTGCGTGCCAGTAGACAACACCGGCGTCGCCACCAGGTTCCAGCACCGAACTCCGGTAGGTATGGTTGACGAACTGGGCGGAGAGGTCGCTCGTATAGCCGAAGCCCTGGCCCCAGGTTTCAAGCGGGTTTCCGCTCGTGACGTTGGGGCCGACGCCGCGCTCGATGCCCCTTCGCTCCCACCGCGTGTAGTACTCGCCGGAGAAAGGGCCGGCGTCGACCCCGGTGTCCGCCTCGCGCCGGTTGCGGTCAATGAACCAGTTGCTGCGTTCGTTGCGGTAGGCCGAGGCATTGGCATTGGTGCACGCACCACTTGTCGTGCCGCTAGACTGGAGCCAGCCGTAGATTTCCTCACCCGCCGTGCAGCTGTCCGTGTTGCTGCCGCACGAGTCGACACGGCGGTGAATCGGGGTGCCATGATAGACGCTGTATGCGGACGTATCGATGTCACGGTGGCCGAACTCCCGTACGAATCCGGGGTCTGTCGATGTTCCGTTACCGAAATTCTCACCGTTGTAGGTAACTGTCCGCTTGTATTCCTTGTAGCCTGAGAAGCTCGCACAGCACGTGTTCGACGCGCACGTTACGCCGCCCGATGTGCCGGCGACGTCGAACATCTCGCCGACGGTGGAGCCAGTGCCATCCGCGCCCACTCCTGAGGCTGGATTGAAAGCGACATATTGCCCGTCGACGACGCGTCCGAAGCCGCCATCGTAGTTGTACAACTCGGGCTCAAGCCCGCCCGCTGCGCTCTCGAGCCAGCCACTTTGGTTGTTGCGATATGTGAATGGAACCGAAGGACCGATGCCATCAGGCCGCAGCACGGTCGCCTGAGTGATGACGCATTCGGTGGCGGAGGAGCCGGGAATCGTTTTGACGCCCCACGTGAAACCGATGCCGGCATCGATGTACGCCGACTTGATTCGAAAGATGTAGGGCGCACCTGGGGAAGTGCCCGCCATTCCCTCTGGACACATTCCGCCGCCATCGGGGCTTTTGTATTCCACGACGGCGTAAGTCCGGCCCTCCACGTCCGCGAGTCGCGTGAGGAAAAAGAGTTCGCGCGTCGTGCCGGTGCTTCCGGTTCCGGCGTCGGAGATGAAGCGTGCTTCGTAGTACTGCCGAGTGCCGTCGCGTTGGATGAAGATGTAGCCGGCGTCAAGTCTCAAGAGCCGGTCTGAAGTGCTCACCTTTTGTTGCTGAGTCGCACAATGGCCGTTGGTGGTGATTTGACAATCGGTATACGACTGAAAGTTGCCCCAGATCGTCTGGACGTCGACCGGGTTGTTGGTTGAAGGGATGTCATGCGCGACGTAGGAGTAGAAGTTGGTCGTCCACAGAAACTTCGGGTTGGTGTTCGACTCGTCGCTTGCGTAGCGCCCGAAGGGCACGGGCACGGACTTGAGCTTGTTTCCCCAGGAGCTGGAACCCAGCGGGATGTAGGTGAGAGGGCTCGATGAGAAGCTGCGTGAGAGCGTAATGCTGCCCAACGGCACGTCGACCTGAAGGTCTGCCGTCCGGTAGAACGTGTTTTGCCCGGCGCTCAGAATCGGGTCGCCGATCATCGCTCCGGAGCCCGCGCTTTGCTTGGCCCCGGGCGGACCCGGCGGGGGCGGAGCCGGTGGCGGCGTACCAGGCGGAGGCGGAGGAGGGGGACCTCCACCCGGCGGGGGCGGACCAGGGGGAGGTGGACCCTTGCATCCGCACGCCGACTTCGTCGACTGGCAGCTGTCCGGGCCGCCGGGCCCTGGGTCCGGCGGGCATCCCGGGTCCTGTGCATGCGCAACCGAGATCCAGCTCAACACGACTCCGAGTGCCAGCGCGCCTGCCCTCATGTAGCCCCCCCGATGTCGAACAGCTTCTCTTCCTGGTTCGAACGGCCGAGTGTGAGTTTCCACACCGAGCCGGCCTTCTGAAACAAGACTGACCTCTGGCCCTCGCCCCAAGCCGTGCGCGTATCGGGGTATCCCATCGGAAGTGTCCACAGCACGCGCTCCGCCTTGCTTCGTACGTCGAGGGAGACGAGCTGCGTTGCGTCCCAGACCTCTCTGGTGAAGAGCAATGACTTGCCGTCAGCGCTCAGGTCCGCGTAGTGCACGACCTGGCTCTCCGCGAAGGTCGCGATGACTTTGCGCTTGCCGACGTCGAACAACTCAATCGAGCGTGGGCCGTGACAACTCGCGTGGACGTAAAGCGCTGTGTTGCGGCGCGTCTTCGGACTCAGTTTGCACCCTTGTGTTTGGGTTAGAGCCGTCAGCTCCGTTCCGTCGAGACGCACGCGATAAAGCTGAGCGTTTGCCCCAGGCTCGTGAAGGCCCGGCGGCCCGCCTTTGTGCGGATGGTGGACGAAGTAGACCCACCGCCCATCGTCAGAGAAGCTCGGATGAGCGTGATAGCCAGTCTGTTCGCCCAGCATGCGCGCGGTGCTCGCTCCCCGCTCGCAGACGTAGAGAAACGAGTTCTGGGCTTCCGAGCTCCATGCCGTCACGACCAGCGTCGCGAGGTCGGCAGACACGGCGAGTTCGTTCGCGCGAAGTCCGCACGGTCGGTCGATGCGCTCGATGAGCTCACCGCGGCGTGAAACAAGTAGCCATTGCTCGTCGCCGCCGAACACGAGCGGGGGAGCCCCTCGGTTTGTGGCTCCGCCCGCGAGCGCAACGGCCAGAACCGCAGCGACGGCGTTCATGGCGAGCCACCGTCCATCGCAAATGTTGGTGTGGATGAGCCACCCGGTTTGCCTGCCTGAGTGCCCGCGGATGTCCGCGGCGCGTTTACACGCGTGCGCGCGACCTTGGGGACAAAATCGCGATGAGGCATGCAGACCTTCGTGTCACCAGCTACGACAGCGCGACACGCGAGCTCCTCTTCGCAGTCCGCGTCGGTCTCGCAGGTGTGAGTGCAGATGTACCCGATCTGGTCGCCACCCCCGTCCGATTGAAGGCCGGGACCGTACGAGAAGCAGAAGCCGCGTTCGCCTTTGGGGCCCGGCAAACAAACGCTGCTGCCCTCGGATGCGCAGTCGAGACCGGTCTGCTTTGAGGGCGTGCTGACAGGTTGGATGACCCGAGCCGTCGAGCGGAGCTTCGGCGGTTGCTGCTCGCTGAAGCTGCATCCTCCGAGCAACGCAATGGCAACCACGACTTCGGAAACTCGCATCGCCACCCCCCGATTCGTTTGGGCGGGCAATATTTCATGGCAGTGCTCTGAGCGTCAACTGGCTCTGTTCACCTCAGGCGCGCACGGCATCAATCCACCAGCGACAGCTCGATGCCCTCGTGCACCGGCGGGTCGGCCGACGGGTCGAGCAAGAGCCAGCGCAAGAGCGACCGGTAGAACCCGAACAGCGGCACCTTCGCGGCCACCTCGTCGCGCACGCGCTCGCGCGTCGACTTGAAGCCCGAGTGGCTCTCGCGGGTCAGCCGCTCGCGCTCGTGCAGGAAGTTCGACAGCGGCTGCACCTGGATCTCGAACGTGCGGCCGCCCCAGCTCACCACCGACTTCAGCGCCGACCAGCCCGACTGCTTGCGCGACGGCCGCTCGAGGTAGTCCTTCACCTCGATGATCTCGAGCTTGTGGTGAGGCGCGCCGAGGTCGAGCGCGGCCAGCTCGTTCTGCAGCCGGTATGCGTCTTCCAGCGTGCCGACGACGATCTTGACGCCGAACACGTCTTTCACGTACCGGCCGAGGTGGCGCAGCTGCTTGTCGCGCAGCACGATGGCGTCGAGGTCGAAGATCTCGTCCGTCACCTTGTTCCAGATCTCCTGCTCCGCCTTGATGCGCGTGAGGATGCGGTAGACCGAGAGCGGGTTCGGAGCCTCGGGCTCGTACTCGACCACGTTCGAGACCAGGCCGATGCGCCGCCAGCCGCGCTCGTCGGCGACCGCGAGCCGCGCGAGCAGGCGGTTGCCGAGGTCGAGGTCGGTCGACCCGGTGAGCTCGCCGCGCGAGACGTCGGCGATGAGCGTGAAGCGCTCGCGGGTCTTCTCGACCTCGCCGATGACGACGCTTCGCAGCTGGTGCGGGCCGAGGAAGCGGTCGGCCAGCAGGCCGGCGAGCACGTGCAGCTCGCGCTCCCCGCGGCGGATCATCTCGGAGAACTCGGAGCGCGCCTCCGCCAGCTGCCGCCGCGAGAACTCGAGCCTGCCGCTGGCCGTGCCCTGCTCGAGCGCGGCGCGGGTCTGCTGCAGCTGGACCACCAGCGCGTTCAGCGTGGGCGCCTGCGAGACCATCCACAGCGGCGATTGGTGCGCGGGCTCGAGGGCGGCGTGTTCCATCGACTTCGGATCTTAGCTTCCCCTGCGTGCTAGTCATGCCAATCGATGACGCTCGACCACATCGTGCTGTGGGTGGAGGACCCGCTCGCCGCTCTCGAGTTCTACGAGAACGTCGTCGGGCTGAAGGCGGTCAACGGCGACGAGTTCCGTGCCGGCGACACCGCGCTGCTCACCGTGCGTGTCGGCCCCGACGCGGTCGTCGACCTCATGCCGCGCATGGGCGCCGCCTTCATCGACAGCGTGTTCGGCGGCGAGGGCGCGGCCGGCAACCGCGTGAGCCACCTGTGCCTGGCCATGACGAAGCCCGAGTACGAGGCCCTGCGCGAGCGGCTCGTCGCGCGGAAGGTGGCCGTCTCCGAGCCGCTGAAGGACACGAGCGGCGCCCGCGGCAAGGCGGCCGAGGCGTTCTACTTCGTCGATCTCGACGGCAACGTGCTCGAGGCGCGCTGGTACGCGTGAGATTCGCGACCGCCTTTCTGCTCGCCGCGCTGCTCGCGATCTCGGTCTACCGCGCCGTCAACGGGCGCTTCACGCTGAACCGCTCGGAGCCGATGGTGAGCCCCGCGCCCGCGGCCGTCGCCGGCAAGCCTTCGCGGCGGCTCATGTTCGTGGTGCTCGACGGCGCGCGCGCCGACGCGATTCCCGCGGTTCCGTCGGTGCTCGGCCTGCTCGCCCACGGCGCCGTCGCGCAGCTCGAGGCCGACCTGCCGACCATCAGCGCCGCGCAGTACGTGTCGCTGCTCACCGGAGCGACCCCACAGACCTCGGGCATCCGCGGCAACGACGGCCTCGTCGCCGAGAAGCTCGAGAGCGTGGCGGACGTCGTGCGGCGTGCCGGCGGGCGCGCGGCGGCCTACAGCGACTGCGTCGACTGGTGGTGGGAGCTGTTTCCCTCGGCGTTCGACGCGACGGCGGGGCCGAAGGGCCTGCCGGCGGCGCTCGAGCTCGCGGCGCAACCGTACGACTTCCTGCTCGTGCACTTCTGCGCGTTCGACGACGCCGGTCACGCGTTCGGCGCGGCGGACCCCGCGTATCGCCTGGGCGCCGCGCTGCAGGTCGAGGCGAAGCTCGCCGCGCTGCGGCGGGTGTGGGGTGACGCGGGCCCCGTGCTCGTGACGAGCGATCACGGGCACCGCGACTCGGGCGGCCACGGCGGCGACGAGCCCGAGGTGACCGGCACGTTCGTGGTGCTCGGCGGCGACGGCGTCGCGCACGACGGCCGCGCGAAGGGCAGGGCGATCGACGTCGCGGCGACGGCCGCGGCGCTGATGGGGCTGCAGGCCCCGTCGGGCAGCGAGGGGCGCACCCTCACGGCGCTGCTCGAGCTGGCCCCCGAGGAGCGCGCACGCATCGAGTCGGCCGACGCGGCGCGCAGCGCGGCGCTCGCGGCGGAGGCCGAGCAGCGGCGAGCGCAGCTCGAGGTGCAGGAAGACTTCTGGCGCGCGCTGCGGGCGGGCTCGGCGGGAGCGATTTTGCTGCTCGTCGCGGCGCTCGCGCGGCGGCAGCGGCGGGCGGCGGCGATCGGTCTGTTCGCCGGGCTGGCGGCGCTCGCGCTCGGCTGCGCCGGCTACCGGCTCCTCGTGGGTGCGGTGTCTCCGAGCTCGGCGAAGGTGTTCGGCGATCTCGTGAAGTGGACGTTCGTGCTCGGCCTCGCGAGCGGCGCCGTCATCGTGCTCCCGCTGGCGCGCCTGCGCCGAGGCCGCGAGCACGCGCTGCTGGCTGCCGCCGCCGGAGCGAGCCCGCTCGTCGTGTGGATGTACGCGATGTACGGGGTGTGGGCGCCGCGGGTGAGCATCACGACCGCCTGGGCGATCGCGCTGCCGTCGCTCGCGTGGAGCGGCTGGGCCGGGGTGCTGCTCATGCTGCTCTTCGCGACCGTCGCGGGGCTGCGACGGCCCGTCACCTAGCGCGCCAATCGACTTCACAAACGCGCCACCTGGACCGGAGCGCTGCGTCTACCGTTACGGTCCCATCATGCGCCCACTCGTTCTTCTCGCTCTTCTCTCAGCATGCTCCGGTGGTGGTGGCGGCGGTACCGCCGGAGGTTCCGGCACCACGGCAGGAGGCAGCGGCTCTACCGCAGGAGGCAGCGGCGCGACCGCGGGCGGCAGCGGCGCCACCGCGGGCGGCAGCGGCTCTACCGCGGGCGGCAGCGGCGCGACGGCCGGCGGCAGCGGCGCGACGGCGGGCGGCAGCGGCGCGACCGCGGGCGGCAGCGGAGCCACCGCAGGTGGCAGCTCGACCGGCGGGGTCGGCACCTTCCTGCGCGTCGGCATGTTCGACATCGAGCTCGCCTCGGGCTCCGACGGCCGCATGCACATGCTCTTCAGCGAGGGCGCCGCCGAGCGCGCGTTCTACGGCAGCTGCGTGTCGAACTGCTCCGCCGCCGCGAGCTGGAGCCCGGTGCAGCTCGCGAGCATCGCGCAGCTCAACCTCACCGCGCTCGGCGCCGAGGGAATCGGGGTCGACAGCACGGGGCGGGTGCACGCGCTCATCAGCGGCGTGCCCGTGTTCGGCGCCGGAAACGTGAACAGCTCGGTCTACCTCACCTGCGCGAGCAACTGCGGCGTCGCCGCGAGCTGGACGCAGCTCGACCTCTCGTCGGTCGCGGTCGAGAACTCCATCGGCACCGCCAGCACGTTCATGGTGTCGCCCTCGGGCGGAGCCTCCTTCCTCACCCGCGAGCTCAACGGGCAGGCGCGCTGGGTCGGCTGCGCCTCGAACTGCGGCACGCTGAGCAGCTGGTCCGCCGGCAACGTCATCGCCGGCAACCCGATGCACGCGAGGCTCGACGGCGCGGGCATCACCCACGTCATCTACAACGGCGGGACCACGATGATGGGCGACAACCTGCTCTTCTACGCGCGCTGCGCCTCGGGCTGCGCGCAGGGCGCGAGCTGGCAGGCGTCGGCGGTCGGCTTCATCCACCGCACGCCTTCGTACGAGAGCAGCTTCGCGGTCACGGCGAGCGGCAAGCTGTTCGTCGCCTACAACCAGGGCATCGCGATGGCGGGCACCGCGGACAACCGCAAGCTGCTCGTGAACACCTGCCAGACGCCGAACAACTGCCTCGACCTGAACACGTGGGCGTCGTTCTCGCTCGGCGTGCAGGACGAGGGCGACGACGGCACCTGGCTCGAGGCCGCCGGCGAGGAGCTCGGCCTCGCCAGCACGCGCAGCTTCGACCTCAACGTGTACGAGTGCACGGCCAACTGCGGCGCCGCCGCGGGCTGGGGCACCGCGACGGTCGTCGACACGAACGCCGCCATCACCCAGGTGATTCACCCGGCGACCGGCAGCTCGTGCCCGTCGAGCTCCGAGTCGGCCGCCTGGTGGCCGAACTCGCCCGTCATCGCGGCCGGGCCAGCGGGCATCGTCATCGCGCACAGCCCCTACGCGATCGTGAAGTGCCCGGGCATCACGAACCCGTCGCGCCTGCCGCCCATCGGGCGCATCATCACCACGTTCTGATCAACGCGAGCGCCGCTGCGCGCGCCACTCGCCCGGCGTCGTGCCGTGCGTCTCGCGAAACCTGCGGACCAGGTGCGACGCCGAGTGCAGCCCGACGCGGGTCGCGATCGCCTCGAGGTCGAGGTCGGTGCCGGCGAGCAGGTGCTCGATCTTCTGCGTGAGCTCGCGCTCGCGCTCGTCGCGCAGCGAGGTGCCGGCCTCCTCGAGGCGGCGCTGCAGCGTGCGCTCCGAGAGGCCGAGCTGCTTCGCGATCTCGCTGACGTCGCTCTTCGGCTCGTCTCGCAGCGCGGCCCGCACGCGCCGGACGATCTCGGCGACGCGCGTCACCTCGGCGAGCTGCGCGTCGTAGAGCTCCGCGAGGTCCCCCACGCCGCACCACGTGAACGCCGCGCGCGCGTCGTTCTCGAACGTCTCGAACGGGTAGGGCGGCCGCGCCACGTGCAGCGCGCCCGACACCACCACGCCCGTGAAGCCGCCCGGGTGCAGAATCGCCTGCCGCCCGACGTTCGGCCCCCACGCGTGCCGGCGGCTCATCAGGTACGAGAGCAGCTTCCCGAACGCGAGCACGTCGACCGCCTCGAGCCTCCGCCCGTCGACGAACGACATGTGGCCCTTGAAGCGGGCGTCGACGCCGATCTCGAAGAACGGGATCATCTCGGCGATGTCGGCCTCGAGCGGCTTGCCCCACATCGCCGTGCCGAGCGCGCGGGTGCCGTCCTGCCAGAACATGAAGCAGCGGCCGAGACAGAACAGCCGGCCCTCACCGAGGAATGCGGTCGGGCTGTACACCTCGTTGAATGCGCCGGGAGTCAGAACGCGCGATATCTACCGCTGCCTCCTCAGAAACTCGAACGCCTTGCGCGCGACGTCGTCGGTCGCCTCGGGCCCGGTGCCGGTGATGATCGGCGTGCCGTTCTTCTTCTGCGTCTCGGTGTGGTTGATGTTCAGCGCCTTCAGCGTGCTCACGTCGGCGCCGAGCCTTCGCAGCCCCTCGTGCGCGTCGTACGGCGGCTGGAACTCGGGGAGGATGTAGCCGGCGCGCAGCATCACCTGATCGAACTGCGGCGAGAACCCGGTCGCGCGGCCGCCCTCGAGCAGCTTCCCGAGCGCCGGCGTCGCGTGGCACACCGCCGTCACGAGCTTGCCCGCCCTATTCAGCTCGAGGCCCGCGCGCTCGACGCCGGCGTGCCCGATGAGATCGTGGTGCGAGCCGTGGCCGCCCGCGACGTGCATCGTCGCCACCTTCGACGCGTCGAACGACGCCATCGACCGCGGGTGCATCAGCCCGTCGATGATCGCCTTGCCCTGCGGCGAGTCGGGCCCCGTGCCCTCGCGCAGGCCGAAGCCGAGCGCGGGGCCCAGCTTGCCCTGCAGCAGGCTCAGCGCGTCGGGCGACGGAGGCAGGCCGTCGGGCGTGTAGAACACCGGCGTGTAGCCGTTCGCGAGCGCCTCCTTCACGTAGGCCTCGATCTCGCGCCAGTGGTAGCCGCCGATGGGGTCGTCGGTCTTCCCGTCGAGCATCGCCTTCCAGTTGCCCGAGCTCACGACGACGGCGACGGTCTTCTCGGGCGGGCCCGGCATCGGGCGCGCGTCGTTCGCCTTCACCGCCGCGGCGATGACGGGCTTCAGCGCCTCGGTGAGGTCCTTCCCCGTCTTGGCCTGGAACTTCTCGGCGAGCAGCGCGCGCTCTTCGCCGCCGGCCTGGCCGAGCATGCGGTACAGCTCGCCGTTCGCGGCCTCGCCGAGCGGCTGCTGCTTCGTGAGCTCCGCGATGCGCGCGGCGTTCGCCTCGAGCCTGGGGCCGTGCAGCAGCGCGAACGCCTCTTTCAGCTCTTTGCCCTTCAGCCCGCCGCGCAGCCGCAGGCCGTCGCCGTCGAACGGGTTCAGGTCGACCTCTGGAGCGAAGCCCCGCATGTCCCACTCGAGGTCGCGACCGGTCTGCGCGCGGTACTGCCCCAGCAGCGCCGCGTTCGACTCGGCGGTGCCGCCCTTCAGCTGCTGCCGCACCGCCTCGAGGTCGCCGTGCGCGAACGCGCGCTCGAGCGCGGTCACCTTCGCGCTGGAGGCGCCCTGAAACGACGAGGCGCTCCGCGGCGCGCTCGCGGCTTCGCGCTTTCCGACGTTCGACCTCTTCTTCGGCGCGTCGGCTCTCGCCTTCTCGAGCTTCGGAAACGACGACGACACCCCCACCCGCCGGATCTCTCGTGCCATGTGCGTACCTTATGCCTCCGACGCGTTGACACCGCAATCAGGGGGGAAGCGCACGCGAGCCGTCCCACAGCCCCCCGCTGTCGTCGAAGTCGTTCAGGCCCCACGTGCCCTCGAAGCGCGTGCCGGTGGCGTCGAACACGAAGCGGAAGCGGCCGTGCAGCGCGTCCTCCCACCACTCTCCGGTGAGCTCGTTGCCCCTCAGCTCGCCGCTGAGCTGCCCGTTCGCGGTCTCGTGCGTCGTGTACACGCCCGTGACGGCGCTGCCCTTCTGCGTGAGCGAGAGCGACGTATCGCTGACCGTGCTCTTGACGGTCCACCGCGTGCTCCAGACGCCTTCGACGGCCACCGGGGCATCCGAGACCGGCAGGCGGATGTTGCCGGCGTACGACGCCCGGCAGCCGGTGGCCGCGAGGAGCATGAGCGCGAGGACACGCATGGAGTGACAGGGTACACCGACGATCGATGCTGCGATTCATTCCACCCGCGGTGCTCGGCGCCGGGCTGCTCTTCCTGGTGCAGCCGCTGGTGGCGCGCGCGCTGCTGCCCGCGTTCGGCGGCTCGGCCGCGGTGTGGACGACGTGCCAGCTGTTCTTCCAGGTGGCGCTGCTCGCCGGCTACGGGTGGACGCACGCGATCGTCGCGCGGCTGACTCCGCAGCGGCAGCGCGCCGTGCAGCTCGGCCTGGTCGCCGCCGCGCTGCTCGCGCTGACTGCGGGAGCGTGGGTGTGGGGCGCTCCGCTCGCGCCGGCCGTGACCCTCGGGGCGGACGACGCGCCGATTCCGCGCCTCCTGCTCGCGCTGCTCCTGGCCGCCGGCCTGCCGTACTTCGCGCTCGCGACCACCGCGCCGCTCGTGCAGGCGTGGGCGACGCACGCGACGCCGGGCTCCGACGTCTACAGGCTCTACGCGGCGTCGAACCTCGGCTCGCTCGCCGGGCTGTTCGCGTATCCGCTGGTGCTCGAGCCGCTGCTCCCGCTGAAGGCCCAGGGCGCCGTGTGGGCCGCGGCGTTTCTCGCGTGGGGCGCCTGGCTCGCGTTCGCGTCGCGCGGGCTCGCCGGGCGGCCTGCGCCGGCCGCCGTGCCGCCGGCCGGGCCGCTCCCGTGGGGACGCTGGCTCGTGCTCTCGGCCGCGCCGGTCGCACTGCTCCTCGCCGTGACGAATCACGTCTGCCAGGAGGTCGCGCCGGTGCCCTTCCTCTGGGTGCTGCCGCTCGCGGTCTACCTGGTGAGCTTCGTCGCCGCCTTCGGCCGCTCGACGTTCTACCGGCGCGACGCCGCGCTGATGACGCTCGCGTGCGTGACGCTCGGCGTCGTCGCGTCGTTCTACTGGGAGAAGCAGATACCCATCTTCGTGCGCCTCGCGGTGCCGGTCGCCTACCTGTTCGTCGCGTGCTTCACCTGCCACGCCGAGCTGCACGCCCTGCGGCCCGAGAAGGGCGGGCTCACCGGCTTCTACGCCGCGCTCGCCGCCGGCGGAGCGCTCGGCGGTCTCGCCGTCGGCATCTTCGCGCCGCTCGTGTTCGCGCACTTCTACGAGGTGCAGGTCGGGCTCGTGTTCGCGCTCGCGGCGCTGAGCTTCGCCACCCGGGAGCAGTGGCTGTGGCTGGTGACGGCGGGCGTCGCGGTGGCGGCGGCGTTCACCGCGAACCGCGACCGCGAGAACGAAGTCGAGACGCGCCGCGACTTCTACGGCGTCGTCCGTGTGCTGCGGCACGAGGCCCAGGGCGGCGTCACCATGATGAGCGGAGTCACCGCGCACGGCGCGCAGCGTTTCGCCGACCGCCGCGTGCCGACGCTCTATTACTGGAGCGACAGCCTCGTCGGCCGCCTGCTCTCGGCTCCCGGAGCTCCGCGCCGCGTCGGCGCGATCGGCATGGGCATCGGAACCGTTGCGGCGTACGGCCGGCCGGGCGACGTCTACCGCTTCTACGAGCTGAGCCCCGCGGTGCTCGAGCTCGCGCAGTCGGAGCACTTCACCTACCTGCGCGACGCGACGGCAGCGGTCGAGCTCGTGCCCGGCGACGCGCGGACGTCGCTGACCCGCGAGGCGCCGCAGGGCTACCACGTGCTCGTCGTCGACGCGTTCTCGGGCGCCGCGGTGCCGGTGCACCTCTTGACGCGCGAGGCGATGCAGCTCTACGCGCGCCACCTCGCGCCCGGCGGAGTCATCGCCGTGCACGTGAGCAACAAGGTGCTGAACCTGATCCCCGTCGTCGCGCGCGCCGGCCGCGAGGCGGGCTTCGATGCGCGGCTGCTCGACACGAAGGCCTCGCGCGCGAACGCGAGCTGGGCGCTGCCGGCGAAGTGGCTCTTGCTCACGCGCGGGCCGATCGAGCCGTGGCCCGAGCCCTCGCCGGTCGTGGTGGCGGATACTGCCGGCCCCCTGTGGACGGATGACCACTCGGCGCTGTGGCCGATCGTGAACTGGTGACGGACCTGGTGGAGCACGCTTTCGTCTGGGCGTGGCCTCCGGCCAGCGGCCTCGTCGCTCGCCTCGGCCGGCGCGGGCTGGGTCAGCGCGGAGGGCCTGCTTCGCTGCTGCTGGCGAGCGGCCCTTGATGAGACTGGCCAACGCGGAAGCGGCGGGCTCCCAACGTCGCTGTTGCCGAGATCGGGGGTTGTCTGACAAGCCGCGGTGGGCTCAACGAGCGGTTGTCTGAGGACTGGGTCCGGCCTTTTCGGCGGGGCGCCCGACTTGTCTGACCTGATGAGTCGGGCGCCGCGTAGGGGTTGTCTGACAAGCTGCGGTGGGCTCAACGAGCGGTTGTCTGAGGACTGGGTCCGGCCTTTTTGGCGGGGCGCCCGACTTATCTGACCTGATGAGTCGGGCGCCGCGTAGGGGTTGTCTGACAAGCTGCGGTGGCCTCAACGAGCGGTTGTCTGAGGACTGGGTCCGGCCTTTTCGGCGGGGCGCCCGACTTGTCCGACCTGATGAGTCGGCCGCCGCGTGGGGGTTGTCTGACAAGCTGGCGGGGCGCCGGTGAGCGGTTGTCTGACCTCATGACTCGGGCGCCGCGTTGGGGTTGTCTGACAAGCTGGCGGGGCGCCGCCGAGCGGTTGTCCGACCTGATCGGCTGGAGGCCCCCGCGGGAACCGTCGAGGCTGTTGTCTGACAACCTCGCGCGGCCGCCGCCCGAAGTCGTCTGAGGACTGCCGTCGGCGCCGTCGCGCAATCAGTCGCCGGCTGCCGAGAACGTGTCGGTGCGCGCCGCCTTCAGCGGCCGCTCGAACGACCTCGGCACGTCCTTGCCCAGCAGCGACCCCTCGGGGATGTACTCGTACAGCTCGCTGTAGTTCTTCACCTCGGCGAGCCCGGTGCGCTTCATCGCGTGCCACGGCTTGAGCTCCGAGGTGTGGTGAACGCCCATCGCGCCGATCAGCTCGGCGACCGTGCGCACGGTCTCTTTGTGGTAGTTCGCGACCCGCACGCGCTTGTCGGCGACGTCGAGGCCGGCGACGAGCTCGGGGTTCTGGGTCGCGACGCCGGTCGGGCAGTGGTTCGTGTTGCAGCGCAGCGCCTGGATGCAGCCGAGCGCCATCATCATCGCGCGCGCCGAGTTGCAGGCGTCGGCGCCGATGGCCAGTCGCAGCACGACGTCGGCGCCGGTCACCACCTTGCCGCTGCAGAAGATCTTCACGTGCTTGCGCAGGCCGAAGCCGACCAGCGCGTTGTGCACGAACACCAGCCCCTCGCGCAGCGGAGTGCCCACGAAGTTCGAGAACTCGAGCGGCGCGGCCCCGGTGCCGCCCTCGGCGCCGTCGACGGTCACGAAGTCGGGCGTGATGCCGGTCTCGATCATCGCCTTGCACAGCGAGAGGAACTCGCGCCGCTTGCCGAGGCAGAGCTTGAAGCCGACCGGCTTGCCGCCCGACAGCTCGCGCATCTGAGCGAGGAACTGCATCATCCCGGCCGGAGTCGAGAACGCGCCGTGCGCCGGCGGAGACAGCACGTCCTGCCCCATCGGCACGCCGCGGATCTTCGCGATCTCCTCGGTGACCTTCGCCGCGGGGAGAATGCCGCCGTGCCCGGGCTTCGCGCCCTGGCTGAGCTTGAGCAGCGTCATCTTCACCTCGGGCCGCTGCGCGTTCTCCCTGAAGCGCTCGGGCGAGAACTTGCCGTCGAGCGTGCGCGCCGCGAAGTAGCCGGTGCCGATCTCCCAGATGAGATCGCCGCCCGGCTCGAGGTGATACGGAGACAGGCCGCCCTCGCCGGTGTCGTGCGCGAACCCGCCCAGCTTCGCTCCGCCGTTCAGCGCGAGCACGGCGTTCTTCGACAGCGAGCCGTAGCTCATCGCCGAGATGTTGAAGATGCTGGCGGAGTACGGCTTCGTGCACTGCGGGCCGCCGACGGTGATGCGCAGCGACGCGGGGTCGACGTGCACCGGAGCCAGCGAGTGGTTCACCCACTCGTAGCCGACCTCGTAGACGTCGAGGCGGGTGCCGAAGGGCAGGGTGTCGGGGTCGCGCTTGCTGCGCTGGTAGACGAGCGAGCGGCTGTCGCGGTTGAACGGAGTGCCGTCGGTGTTGGACTCGACGAAGTACTGGTTGATCTCGGGGCGGATCGCCTCGAACAGGTAGCGGAAGTTTCCGACCAACGGGAAGTTGCGGCGCACGGTCTGACGCTTCTGCAGCACGTCCTGGTAGCCGCGCACGACGATGGGGCCGATGAGCACGTAGGCCCAGAGGAAGCTCGGCTCCCAGTACGAGGCCAGAGCGAGACCGGCGACGACGGCGAGGGAGACGGTGATGAAGATGCGACGCACGGCTGGAAGCGTACCGCGGATCGCCTAGGGTGCCGCCCATGCCCGACGTCTCCTCCGTCAGCCGCCGCCCTGTCGCATCGACCCGAACCGCCGCAGCGAGCCCGTTCGCTCCCATGTACGGCGCCGCGGCCGAGAAGGAGCTCGGCGCCATCGCCGACTTCCTGAAGCGGAACTGGGAGGTGAAGGCGCTGCGAGCCGACGTCAGGCCCCCGCTCGAGGCGCTGGTGAAGAAGAACGGCCTCGACGCCGCGCGCTTCCGCGAGCTCGCCGCTCCTCGGGGGAAAGAGACGCGTGAGCGCCTCTTCACGCGCGCCGTGTTCGCGTACGGCGTGCTGGCGGGCGAGCGCTACGCGATGTCGCAGCGGTCGGTCGAGATCGACATGGTGAACCTGCTGCGCAAGTCGCAGGGGAAGCCGCCGCTGCCCGGGCTGAAGAAGGTCGAGCCGCTGAACTTCGGGACCGCGCTCGACGCCGTCTCGAGGGTGCTGGCGAAGTCCGGCGCGAAGGCCGAGCCCTCGGGCTGGGCCGCGTACAAGAAGACCGCCGACGAGTACGACGTGCCCGGGCCCGAGTCGGAGACCTTCAAGGGCCGCGAGCTGCACCCGAGCCTCGGCGCCACGGTCGGCGGCTTCGGTGTCTCGATGTCGCGGGCGACGACGTTCTACAACTTCGTGCGCGACCGCTCGCCCCTGAACACGTTCGCGAGCTCGGTGTTCCGCCAGGGCATGAGCCTGGGTGTGGCGACCGTCGAGAAGCCGATTCAGGCCGCCATCGACCGGGCTCGCGCTGACGCCGGTCTCCCGAGCCGCTGACCGGGAGCGGAGGCGTGGCCTCCGGCCGCGGGCCGTGCGCTGGACTGCTCGCGCGCGGAATGATGCCGGCCCCTGCGCCTGCTGCGCTCTGCGCGCCCGCAGGTTGATCAGCCTGGCTGACGAGGAACGGCGGCTCTTCTCCCTCGACGGCGCCGAGCTCGGTCGTGGACGGTTGTACAGCCTTCAACGGCCGACACTTCGGAAGCTGGACAGGATTCCTGTCCACCCGGTGAGGGTGTCCCCCGTGAAGGCTGCACAGCCGTCCAAAAGTGTGGAGTGCGGTCATCAGCTGTTCGTTCGAGTTGCTGACTCGCCGATCGCGCTACCGGGGCGCGTGCTTCAGGTCGCGCCGCCGCAGCACGAGGCCCAGAGCGAGCAGCAGCCAGATCGACCCTGCGCCTTCCGTGCATCCGCAGCCACTCTGCATCACGCCGGTACCTCCGCCAGCGCTGCCTCCGGCTGCACCTCCCGCGCGTCCTCCCGCGGTTGCGCCTCCGGCCGTCGCTCCGCCTGCCGTCGCTCCGCCCGCCGTCGCTCCGCCTGCCGTCGCTCCGCCTGCCGTCGCTCCGCCTGCCGTCGCTCCGCCTGCTGTCGCTCCGCCTGCCGTCGCTCCGCCTGCCGTCGCTCCGCCTGCCGTCGCTCCGCCCGCCGTCGCTCCGCCTGCCGTCGCTCCGCCTGCTGTCGCTCCGCCTGCCGTCGCTCCGCCTGCCGTCGCTCCGCCTGCCGTCGCTCCGCCTGCCGTCGCTCCGCCTGCCGTCGCTCCGCCTGCTGTCGCTCCGCCTGCTGTCGCTCCGCCTGCTGTCGCTCCGCCTGCGGTTCCGCTGCCGCCTCCTGCGCCTCCGCCTGCTCCGCCGTCCGGCGGCGCGCAGTCGGAGTCCATCGCATCGACCGCGAGATCGCAGTCGTTGTCGAGCCCGTCGCCGCAGACCTCCATGCGCTGCGGGCTCACCATCGGGTTCATGTCCGCGCAGTCACCCGAGACCGCCGCCGCGTTCGCGCCGAGCGGGCCGCACCACGGCTCCGAGCCGCCCACGCCGTCGCCGTCGGCGTCGACCCACCGCTGCACCACGCGGTTCGTCGCCACCTCGAAGCACACGCCGGTCTCGATCTGCTGCGGCCCGGTGAACGAGTTGCTCGCGTTCTCGGGCACCATGTTCGGCGACGGGTTGCCGGGCGAGTCGGCGGTGGCGCCCGCAGCCACGAACAGGTACGCGGGCGACCCGATCGTGCTCAGGTCGATCGTCGCCTCGAGGCCGCGCGGCGCCGCGTACGAGGTGCCGGGCGCTCCGGGGAAGAGCGGGGACGTCGAAGCGCCCCAGTTGATCGACGAACCGAGGAACGCGAAGTTCGTGAACGAGCCCATCGCGCCGCCGGTGCCGAAGCCGCGGAAGCCGGCGGTGTCGGGTGTGCTGCCGGCCACGTCCATGCCGAGCACCAGGTCGATGCCGATGCGCGGCAGCGCCGGAGCCACCACGAAGCCCGAGTGCGTGATGCGGAAGTCGAGGTTCCCCGTCACGTCGCCGAGCGCGTCGGCGTTCGCCACGAGGCGCCGCGCTCCGGTCGAGGCCGTCGGGTCGAGGTCGATGAAGACGAGCAGCGCGTTGAGGTCGTTGCCGTTGAACGCATCGGCGCGCAGGGCGACGTACAGCAGCTCGGGCACCCGGTCGGCGTCGCTCGTGTCGACGGTCGCGAGGTACAGCTCGGTGAGGGTGCCGTCGTTGCCGAAGTCGGCGACGGGACCCATGGCCGCGCCGTCGGCCGCGGACACCGCGACCGGCGTGAGGAAGCTGAGCGCGTCGTCGAGATCGGTGCTCACGAACAGGAGCTGCGCGCCCGGCGTCTGCGGCCCATAGAACCACTTCGTGCCGGTGTTGAAGCGCTCGGAGGTCTCGTCGTGGCCGCTGATGCCGTTGCCGCCCGTATCCGCTTCGGACACCTCTTCGATGCTCGCGCGCTGCAGGCTCGTCGTGTTGGCGACGCCGAGCGCGGCCGCGGTGCCGGCGGTGTCGGCGAGGTAGGCCGAGGGGGTGCTGTTCGTGTCGGGGCCGTCGACCGAGACGCCGGTCTTGTTCGGAAACGCGCCGTTGCCCCAGACCACCACGTCGACGTCGCGCACGAGGTCGGACGCGCCGTCCCACTGGAACAGCACCAGCGGCTCGCCCGTGTTGCTCAGCGTGAACGACGAGAGCGAACCGGACGCGACCACCATGTCGGGCACGCCGTCGCCCGCGCCGTCTTGCGTCAGCTCGAACAGCTGCGGCGCGCCGATCAGACCGGTGAAGGCCGAGGCGGCTCCGGCGAAGAACTCGGTGAGGAACGTGGCCGAGTCGCGGCAGACGACGAGCGTGCCGCGGGCGGGGATGACCGCACCGGTGGGGAAGCGGATGATGACGTCGCCCGTCGAGAGCGGAGGGTTCGCGTTGACGACGTCCCAGTACCCGCTCTCGAGATCGCTCAGGTAATACGTGTCGAGCGCGATGGGCGCGTTCGTCGGGTTGAACAGCTCGATGAACTCCGACGACGCCGCGCCGGTCTCGGTCGTCGTGTCGTAGCCGACCTCGGTGATGACGAGGTGATTCGCGAGGTGCGCGGCCGCAGCGGGTAGAGCGCCCAGCAGAACGACAGCAGACAGGGTCGCGCGCATGGGTCAGAGCGGCAGCGCGTCGACGGCGGTGGCGTGAATGCCGCGGGTGGCTCCGCCCATGCCGACCTCGAGCTCGACGACGAGCGGCCGGCCGAGCGTGGTGCCCTTCTTCTTCACCCACTTCTCGAGCTTCTCGTCCTCGAACGCGAACGCCTTCTCACCGGGCTCGAGCGGCCCGGCGGGGCGCAGCGCGGCGGCGCGCGGCTCGCTGCCACCCAGGAAGTCTTTGATCGGCGCCGTCAGCTGCTCGTACGTGACGAGCCGGTACGGCGTCTCGGCGTAGTCGTCCATCTCGGTGTCGGGCTTCTCGAAGTACAGCCCGCCGCCCGCGTAGACGGCCGAGTGCAGCAGCGCGCCGTCGTTCCCGCTCATGTCTTCGTGGAAGACGACGACGTCGCCGGGCTTCAGCTTCGACTGGAAGCCGTCGCCGAGGTTCTCGAACTTGCCGGCCTGCGCGTAGCTCGCGTCGGCGTGGATGGCGTCGCCGTAGAAGATGCTGACGTCTTTCCCGGCGGGGCCCTGGTACGCGCGCATGGCCTCCCACGCGGTGCCGTGGCAGTTCGGAGTGACCGCGATGTTGTAGTCGCCCTCGTCCATCTCGCGGAGGTTCGCGGTGCCCGCGAGCTTCACCGGCGCCGGAGCGTCGTAGTCCTTGAACGCCAACTTCTGCAGCGCGGGCGGCAGGAAATCGACGGCGCCGTACTCGCGCGCGGCGTCGTACGGCACGGTCGAGCGGCCGCCGAGCTCGGCGTGCAGGGCGTCGAACTGCGGCTTCGTGAGCTTGCCGAACGAGACCTGGGTGCCCTGCTGCATCAGCGCGCGGTTGCCGGTGAGGCCGTCGAACGTCACGACGCGCGCCGCCTTCACCGGCACGCCGGCGATCTGCGCGGGCACGCCGTTCGCGGGGCCCCCGTCTTTCAGGGTGGCCTCGACGAGCTTGCCCGTGAGGCCGGCGAGCAGCGGCGGCTTCTTCTCGACGGTCTCGAAGCCGAGCGAGACGTTGCTCGTTCGCTTCATCTGCTCGAGCCACGCGGCGTCGTCGGCGCTGCCGACGGCGTCGATGAACTTCGCGAGGAAGGCCTGCTGCTTCTGCGGGCTGAGGCGCGTGTAGCCGTCGATCTCCTTGGCGAGCGCTTCGACCTTCTTCTTCTGCGCCGGCGTCGTCGCGGGCGACTGGCGCTGGTACTGCTCGAGGGTCGTTCTCAGCTGCTTCTGGACGGAGGTCGCGCTCAGCGTGGGCATGCGGACGAACCGTATACCAGCCCCGCCGCGAACCGATGGATCGCATGCCCCTTCGCGTACGCGCCGTCGGGCAGCGTCACCCACGTCAGCCCGTCGTCGGTGCTGCGCAACAGCCGCTGCTGCTCGTACCCCACCCACACGCTGTTCACCGCCACCAGCGTGCCGCTCACGCTCGCCCCCACGGCGCCCAGCCCCACGGAGCCCGTCATCGCCGTCGCCGTCCAGCTCATGCCGTCGGTGCTCGTGTAGCGCGTGCCGCCGCCCCACGCCGTGAAGTGCCCGTTCGCGAACACGCCCCACGGGCTCACGCTCGCCGCGATGCGGTGCAGCGTCCACGTGTCGCCGCCGTCGCCGCTGCGGCACGCAAAGCCGTTCGACGTCACGATCACCGCCACCCCGTTGCCGGTCAGCATCTGCTGCGAGCTCCCGATGCCGTCGGTGCAGCCCGCCGGCACGCTCGCCGCCGCCCGCCACGTCTCGGCGCCGTCCGAGCTCACCCGAATCGTGTTCCCGTCGATGCCGCCGATGAAGCGGCCCGTGCCGTAGTCGAGGAACGCGAACGCCCGCGGGCTCGTCCACCCCATGCCCTGGCCGTTGAAGCCCGCGAACCCGCCCTCGCGCCACGCGACCCCGTCTTCCGACACCATCGGCTCCGACGAGAAGTGCACGAAGCGGCCCGCCCCGAACGCGACGTTCGGGAACAGGTAGCTGCCGTCGAAGCGGCGCGACTCGGCCCACTGCGCCCCGTTCGACGAGCGCAGCACGATGCCCGGGTGCCCCCAGCCGAAGCTCGCCAGAATCTGGCCGTTCGCGATCGCGACGCCCTTTGCGTAGCCCGGGTGATGGCCGCAGTCGCACGGCGACGCCGTCGTGCACGTGCCGTTCGGCTGCTTCAGCTTGCACGACGTCTGCTCGCAGCGCACCGGCGTCGAGTCGCCGCACACCATGTCGCTCGCCTCGGTGTCGAACGCGCGATCGTGAACCCACGTCTGGCCGTCGTCGCACGACAGCATCGTGCGGCCCATCATCCCCTGCGCGATGATGACGGCCTGCTGACCCGGCTGCGGAGTCACCATCGCCGGCATCGGGAAGCCCGCGGCCCGGTCGGTGCGCGACGGTGTCACTTCGACCGACGGCTGCGCGATCGGAACCTCGTCGAGCCCGCCCACTTCACCCGCGCACGCAGCCAGCAGCAGCAACGCGCTGCGCCTCATGACGCCATCAGCCCCGGCAGCGGCACCCCGAGCTGCGAGAGGTCGTAGTTGCGCGGCCAGTTGTACGGCGTGTCGATGTACGTGCGGTGCCCGTAGCCCGGCTGACCGTTGCGCTCGTAGTCGGCCGGCGACAGCCCCATCGCCTGCAGCGCCGTGACGAGCAGTCGCGTGTGCGGCAGCCCGGGAATCAGCGTGCCCCACGCCGCGATGGGGTTCGCGTAGCTCTGGTCCCAGTCGATGTAGTCCGCGTACCAGCCCGTGTTCAGCGCGCCGCCGGCTCCGCCCGCCATCAGCGTCATCACGTCGGTGCTGTAGTGGTTGTAGCCGAGCTCGTTGCCCCACACGACGAGCGAGTTGTCGAGGAAGGTCTTGCCGTTCGCCTCCTCGACGTCGAGCAGCTCCACGAACTTGCCGAACACGGCGCGCGCCGCCCACTGGCTGATCGCCACGAAGTTCGCGCGCGCGTTCGCGTTGCCCTCGAGGTCGTGCGCGAACTGGTGCCAGTCGCCGGCCACCGTCGCGCTGTTGTGAAACGACGGCCGCGGCATGCCCGAGACGTCGGTCAGCGCCTTCTGGCAGTCGAACGTCACGATGCGCGTGATGTCGCAGCGCAGCGCCGCGACCGCGACCTCGGCCATCAGCCGCACGGTGTCCTGGAAGTCGGTGATGCTCGACACCTGCTCCCAGGGGTAGCCGTTCGGAATGCTGCGCGGCGAGGCCGGCGGCCTGCACGCCACCATCGGCCGCGCCGCGAGCTTGCGCTCCAGCTCGTCGAGGAAGCTCATGTGCCGCTCCAGCAGCTGCTTGTCGGCCGCGCTGATGCGCGCGTTGCGCGACAGCTTCGAGTAGTCGCCGTGAATCGAGTTGATCAGCGACAGGTTCGGGTGCGCCGCCGGCAGCTGCGGCCCCACGAACTGGGCGAACGCGCGGTTCCACGCCTGCCGCGGGTCGAGGAGGAAGTTGACCTGCTCGATCGCTCCGCCCGCCACGCCGTAGTTCGTGTACGCGAAGCCCTGCGGCATGCCGGTGCCGAGGTCGAGCGCGCGCAGGGCCGGCGCGACCGGGTAGAACTTCGGCGAGTACGCGAGCACGCGGTCGATCGTCGGCAGCGCGCCGAGCGCTCTCGCTTCGGCGTTGTTGCAGCCCGCTCCGTTGCCGAAGAAAACGCCGGAGTTGTGCGAGACGCCGGCCATGAAGTCCATGCCGCGCACCAGGTTCAGCTTGTTCAGGTACGGGTTGAGGCTCGGGCCGAGGATCTCGCTCACCCCCGTCGCCGACTGGAAGTCCGTCAGCCGCGCCCACGAGTGCTTCGGGCTGCCCGGGATGCGCGTGTGCAGGTACGTCGTGCCGTCCTTCTTGCCGTTGCTGTTCGGGAAGACGGCGTCGCGCAGCCGGTAGCCCGCCGGCACCGCGGTCGGGTACCACGCCTTCGCGATCTGCCCGCTGTACGTCTGGATGGCGACGAACCGCCTCGGCGCGGAAACGGTCTGCGCGCGGGCGCCCGACGGCACCAGCGACTCGAGCAGCGGCAGGCCGAGCGCGGCGCCGCCCGCGGCGCGCAGAAACGTCCGCCGGCCGATTCGAAGCGGTTCGCTCATGGCTGGGTCTCCAGGGTGCGGGTGCGGAAGCTGTCGTCGCGCGCGACGTCGATGAACGCGGCCTTCAAGCTGCCGGTGCCGCCACTCACCGCGCCGCGCAAGCGCTCGAGCGCGCAGCCGTCGGCCGCGGTCTCGAAGCGGCGGTGCGTGAAGCGGAAGTACTGGCGCGCGAAGCAGGCCTCGACGCGGCCGCTGTCGGCGACCTTCTGACTCAGCTCGAGCCCGGTCGACAGCTCGCTCGCGTCTCCGCGGCGGATGAACGGAGTCGCCACCGAGCTCACCGGCAGCACGTTGAGCTCGGCGCCGGTGACGTCGTCGAAGATGCGCTCCTCGGTGCGGTGGCGGCCGATCGCGTCGTACTGCTCGAGCACGTACCCGATGGGGTTCATCTGCTTGTGGCAGCTCGCGCACGGCTCGGCGAGCACCTTGTTCTCGAAGCGCTGCCGCGTCGTCTGGGTCGAGTCGGGCGGCGGAGGCACCAGCGAGCCCGGCGGCAGCGACGCCGGCGGAGGCGCCTCCATCGTCTCGCACAACAGCCGCCGCCGCACCGTCGCGCCGCGGTGAATCGGGTGCGTCGTGTACGAGCCGCTGACGAGAAACGCCATGCGCGTCAGAATTCCCGAGCGCTCGGCCGGCATCTTCGGCGGCTCCGACGCGCCGTCCCACACCGGCGCTCCGTAGAGCGACGCGAGGTGCGTCGAGCGCGCGAACGAGAGGTCGGTGAGCAGGAGGTCGCGCAGGTTGCCCCCGGTGCGCCAGGTGAAGTGCTTCGTGAGCGCGTCGATCTCGGCGTCGGCGGCGGCGAGGTGGTCGGCGCCCGCCGTGCCGATGGTGGTGCCCTGCGCGAACGCGGTGAACGGCGCGGTCGCGGGGAACTGCGTGAGCCGGCCGAGCTCGAACCACTCGGCGTAGAAGCGCGAGACGGTCGCCTCGGTGCGCGGGTCGGCCGCGATGCGCTCGAGCTGCCGCTCGTACTCGGCGTCGTCGAGCAGCGCGCCGCTGCGCGCGGCCGTGGTGAGCTCGGCGTCGGGCACGCTCTGCCAGAAGTGGAACGCGAGGCGCGCGGCAAGCTCGTCGGCGCCCAGCCGCAGCGTCCCGTCCGTCTCGGCGCCGTTCACCTCGACCTGGTAGAGCAGCTGCGGCGCCATCAGCACCGAGAACACGAGCGCGCGGAACAGCTCGCGGCCGGCGCGGGTGCCGTCGTTGAGGCCTCTGTAGCGGGTGCGCTCGTCGGCCTCGAGCGGGCGCCGGTACGCGCGCGCCGCGAAGCCGTCGAGGAAGCCGTCGACGCAGGTCATCGTGGGCGCAGCCTGCAGCGCGCAGCTGCCCGCGACCGCGCGCAGCGCCGCGTCGCTCGCGCTGACGGCCGTGGCCAGCGCATCGGCGACGTCGTACCAGGCGTCGAAGTGCGACTCCGAGACGCGCGTGTCGATGCCGCTGAACGAGAGCACGACCTCGTCGACCGGCAGCTTCGAGAGGCCCGGGGCGGCGATGGTCAGCGCGTCGAAGCCGCTGATGCCCGCGAACAGGTCGCGCAGCGCGTTGCGGTACTGGCGCGCGGCGAGCCGGCGCAGCGGAGCGGGCGAGCTCTTCGCCCCCGGGGTGCACGTGAACGTCTCGGGGCCGTCGCTGCCGGCGCCGCCGCCGGCGCCGGGCTCCATGGGCTGTCCGCCGCCGGGTGCGAGGATCTCCCCCGAACAGCTACACAAGAACGCGAGCAGGAGGGCACGTGCCTTCATGGCCCGCGCGGTGGTGCAACGCACGTTCCCCGGGGGGACCGGTTTTTCGCGCGGCGTTACGCCCGCTTGCGAGCACCCTGTTGCAGCGCTGCATCACCCTGGGGGCGCGGCTCCCCAGGGCGCGAGAGGTTCACTGAATCGTCAGCCGGCTCTGGATCAAGCGCATGATGCTCTCGAGCTCCGTCTTCGAGACCGACAGCCGCTCGCGCAGCAGCTTGCGCGTGGCCTCGAGCGCGTCTTCGCGCGCCTTCGCGAGCCGCCGCGACGCCGTCGGCACCGAGACGCGGAACAGGCCCGACAGCTCGGCCAGGCCGAGACCGTCGAGGTAATAGAGCCTCAGCCAGTTCTGGCCGTCGGCCTCGAGCGAGGCCATCGCGTCCGAGAACGCCTTCTTGAACTCGCCGCGGTAGAGGCTCTTCATGTGCGCGAGCTCGGGGTCTTCGGAGCCGAGCGGAGCGCCGAGCAGGTCGTCGTCTTCGAGCGCGGCCTTCCTGCTGTCGTGCTCTCCGCGCTTCAAGTTCAACGCGACGCGCGTCGCGACCGCGCGCACCCAGCGGTCGAGGCCGCCGCGGCCCTTGTACTCGGCCAGCTTCGGCTTGCCGCCGTCGACGCCGACGAAGAGGCGGCGGCGGAGCTCCTGCTTCACGTCGTCGACTGCGCCGAGCCGCGCGACGGCCGCGGCGACGTCGCCGAAGTACTTCGCCTCGAACGCCTTCATCGCGGCGGCGTCTCCGCGCGTGCACGCGCACGCGAGGTAGAGCTCGGCGGCCCGCTCGGCGTCGCGCCCCTTCAGCCACGCGGCGAAGGCGTCGCGGGGAACTTCGACTCCGGGCCACGCGGCGCGCGCCGACGACCAGGCAGCGTCGAGATCCATTGCGCGCACTCTAGCCGTGTTGGCCGTTCTCGAGCTGCCGGCCTGACGGCGCCGCTGGCGCGAAATGAATGCCGTTTGGCGCGGCCATTCGCACGCCGCGCTTGCGTTCAGCTCGCGGCACCCGCGGAATACGGCACGCGTTGAGCCTCGAGTGCCCCGACGAAGAGCTGCTGCTCGCGTTCACCGACGGCGGCCTCGACTTCGACGAAGCCGCGCGCGTCTCGGCGCACGTGGCCGGCTGCTCCGAGTGCCGCGAGGTGCTCGCCGGCGTCGCGCGCAACACCACGCTGCCGACGCTGCCGACCACGGCGACGGAGGCTCCGGCCCCGCTGCGCCGCGGGGTGCTGCTCGGCCGCTACGTGGTGCTCGACTGCATCGGCACCGGCGGCATGGGCGCCGTCTACTCGGCGTACGACCCCGAGCTCGACCGCAGGGTCGCGCTCAAGGTGCTGCGCAGCGAGGGCCTCGATCAGCAGCACCTGCTCGCCGAGGCCCGCGCGCTCGCGAAGCTGAGCCACCCGAACGTCGTCGCGGTGCACGACGTCGGAGCCCTCGACGGCCGTGTCTTCATCGCCATGGAGCTGCTCGGCGGCAAGAGCCTGCGCGCGTGGATGGCCGGCGGCCGCGAGCTGCCCGAGCTGCTCGACGTCTTCATCGGCTGCGCCCGCGGGCTGCACGCCGCGCACGCGGCCGGCCTCGTGCACCGCGACTTCAAGCCCGAGAACGTGCGCGTCGCAGACGACCGGCGCGCGCGCGTCATCGACTTCGGCCTCGTCTCGATTCCGCAAGAGGCGCTCGCGGGCACTCCGGCGTACATGGCGCCCGAGCAGCGGCTCGGCGCCGCCGACGCGCGCTCCGACCAGTACGCGTTCTTCCTCTCGCTGCACGAGGCGCTCTACGGCGCGCTGCCCGGCTCGCCGCCGAAGCGCAACCCGAAGGTGCCGCGGGCGCTCGCTCGCGTGCTGCAGCGCGGGCTGTCGGCCGAGCCGTTCGCGCGCTTCGACGGCATGGAGGCGGTGGTTCACGCGCTCGAGCGGGTGCGCAGCGCCGGAGTTCGCGCGAGCGCGGTGGCCGCGATGGTGGTGCTCGCGGGCATCGCGATCGCCGGGGGCGTCGCGGTCGGCCGGAGCCAGCGCGAGGCGTGCACCGGCGCGGAGAAGGCGCTCGCACCGGCCTGGAACCCCGAGCGGGCCGCGAAGCTGAAGGCCGCGTTCGGTACCGCGGCGGCGCGCGCCGATCGCGCGGTGGAGGCGCTCGATGCGTGGGCGGCGGCGTGGACGGCGGGTCACCGCGAGGCGTGCGAGGCGACGCGCGTGCGAGGCGAGCAGACCGAGGAGCTCATGGTCCGCCGCATGCGCTGCCTCGAGGTGCAGCGGCATCGTCTCGACGCGGTGGTGAGCCTGTTCGAGCAGGGCGGCAAGGCCACGGTCGAGCGCGCGGGCGAGGCGGTCGCCGGGCTGCCTCGCGTCGCCGAGTGCGCGGACACGCGGGTGCTGCTCGAGCGTGTCGCGCCGCCCCAAGACGCGGCGCTGCGCCAGAGAATCGAGGCGGCGTCACGGAAGCTCGACGAGGCGGTCGCGCGCCGGCAGCTGTACCGGTTCGGCGAGGGCCTCGAGCTCGCGAAGGCGGCCGCAGTCGAGGCCGAGGCGATCGGCTGGCCGCCGCTGACCGCGGAGGCGCTGCTGCACCAGGGAGCGATCGCCACGCGGGCGGGCGATCACGCGGCAGGCGTCGAGGCGCTCTGGCGCGCGCTGCACCAGGCAAAGCTGGGGCACGACGCCAGGCTCGAGGCCGTCGCGTGGATGGAGCTCGCCTACACGGTCGGAAACCGGCTCCGGCATCGCACCGAAGCCGAGCGCCTGTTCGAGCTCGCCGAAGCGCAGATCGCGGCGCTGCGCGAGCCGGGCGACCTCGAGCACCTGCTGCCGCTCTACGAGGGCGTCTTCTGGCGCGACATCGGTGAGATCGACCGCGGCATCGAGCTGCTGCGAAGGTCCCTCGCGATGTGCGAGGCCGCGAAGCCCGTCAATCGGCACGCCCTGATGCAGACCCTGGTGAAGCTCGGCGACGCGCTGGTGGCGGCGAGGCGGTTCGCGGAGGCCGAGGCGGTGCTGCGGCGGGTGCTGAAGATGGGCGAGGAGGACGAGACGGTCGCCGGCAAGCTCGACTCGACGCTGACGATGCTCGCGGATGCGCTGAGCCAGCAGGGGCGTCACGCCGAGGCGCGGGCGGCATCGGAGCGCGCGGTCGAGATCGCGCAGGACACCGGCGAGGGGCCGCTGCGCCAGGCGTACTCGCTGCAGATGCTGGCGACCGTGCAGCGGCGCGCGGGCGACCTCGAGGCCGCGGCGAACACGTACACCGCGACGGCCGCGCTGCTGACGGCGCTGCCGGAGCCGAACCCGTGGCCCGGCGAGTCGCTGGGCCAGCTCGGGGACATGTACGCGGAGAACAAGCAGTGGGACCGGGCGGAGCCGTACCTGAAGAAGACGCTCGAGATCTTCGGGCGAACGCTCGAGCCCGACGACCCGGCGGGCATCGCCTACGTCGCCGCGCTCGTGCGCACGCTCGCGGCGAAGGGAGACAAAGAGGGCGCGGCCCGCGTGCTGGAAGACGGCCTGGCCATCGTCCAGCGCAACAAGGGCACGCCGGAGTCGCTCGCGGAGCCGCGCTTCCTGCTCGCGAAGGCGCAGTGGGAGCTCGACCGCGCGAAGGCGCTCGCGCTCGCGAAGGTGGCGGCCGAGGGCGCGCAGGGGCCGCTCGCGAGCGACATCGCCGCGTGGTTGAAGCAGCACGAGTGACTTTGTTTTTCCGTTTTCGGAGCCTGGTGTGTCGGTGTCGCATGCGCGCTGCCTGCCTCCTGGTGCTGGCCGGCTGCCTCATCCCGAAGCAGGAGCCGAAGACCGAGCCGGTGACGCTCGACAGCGGCCGCGTGCGGGGCGCCGTTGCGGGTGAGACGCACGTCTTCCGCGGCATTCCGTACGCCGCGCCGCCGGTCGGCCAGCTGCGGTGGCGGCCGCCGGAGCCGGTCGCGCCCTGGCAGGACGTGAGGGACGCCACCGAGTTCGGCCCCCCGTGCATGCAGGGCGACGAGGGCGCCGAAGACTGCCTCACGCTCAACGTGTGGACGCCGTCGGCGAAGGGCCCGCCGCGGCCGGTGATGGTCTACCTGCACGGCGGCGACAACGTCTCGGGCGGCGCAGCGAACAGCAGCGACGGCGACTACGACGGCGAGGTGCTCGCGACGCGCACCGGCGCCGTCGTCGTCACCGCGAACTACCGGCTCGGCCCGTTCGGCTTCCTGCCGCACCCCGCGTTCCGCGCCGAGAGCGCGCACCAGTCGACGGGCAACTACGGCCTGCTCGATCAGCTCGCCGCGCTCGAGTGGGTGAAGCGCAACATCGCCGCGTTCGGCGGAGACCCGGCCAACGTGATGCTCTTCGGGCAGTCGGCCGGCAGCTACGACACCTGCGCGCTGGTGACGTCTCCGCTCGCGAAGGGGTTGTTTCACCGCGCGCTGATGCAGTCGGGGCCGTGCTGGGTGCCGAAAGACGCCGACCGCGACGCGCTGGTGGAGCTCGTGTCGCGCGAGGTGGGCTGCACCGGAGCCGACGCGGCTGCGTGCCTGCGCGAGGTGCCCGCGAGCCGGCTCGCCGCGACCGTCGACTCCAGCGCGCGCGCGGCGTTCACCGAGAGCCACCTCGTGCGCTACAAGTTCTACCCGAACGTCGACGGGTGGGTGCTGCCGGTCGCTCCGCTCGAGGCGCTGCGCGCGGGCACGCACAACCACGTGCCGATGGTGTTCGGGACGACGGCCGACGAGCTGCAGACGCTGTTCGGGCCGGCGCTGAAGTCGGCGCCCATCACGACCGAGGCGAAGTTCGAGGAGTGGATCACGGCGGTCGTGACCGACTCCGGGCTCGCTCGCCGCGCTGCCGCGCGCTACCGCCCCGAGGCCTACGGAGGCTCGTACGACGAGGCGTTCCTGAAGCTGATGGGCGACGTGCTGTTTCACTGCCGCGTGCGGCAGGCGGCGCGGGCCGCGAGCGCGAGCCAGAGCGAGCCGGTGTACCGCTACCTCTACGCGCACGTCAGCGACGACGCGCGGCTGAAGTCGCAGAAGGCCGGCCACGGCATGGAGGTGCCGTACATCTGGGGCGGCCACGACTTCCCGTCGCTCGAGTGGCGCTTCTCGGAGCGCGAGGTGCCGTTCTCGCAGGCGCTCAGCGGCTACTGGGGCCGGTTCGCGGCGAGCGGAGACCCGAACGGCGGCGACGGTGAGATCGCCTGGCCGCGCTACGACGCGGCGAGCGACCGGCACCTGCGGCTCGAGATTCCGATCGCGGCGGCCGAGCGCGTGCGCGAAGCCGACTGTGACTTCTGGGACGCGGAATCGCCGTAGACTCGGCCGTCCCTGAACCACGACGGCTCCATTCCCACCGATGCGCTGACGCCCGAGGCCCCGCCTCCGGTCGCGCTGAAGCTCGTCGTCGTCTCGGGCCCCGACGCCGGCAAGGAGCTGTTGCTCGAGGCCGGCTCCTACCGCGTCGGCAAGGACCCCGCGTGCGAGCTCGCGCTCACCGACGGCGCCGTCTCGCGCACCCACCTGCTCGTCGAGGTGATCGGCGGCGGCGTGCGGCTCACCGATCAAGGCTCGCGCAACGGCTCGTTCTACGGAGGCGCGAAGTTCGAGGCCGTGGTCGCGCAGGCGCCCGCGCGCATCCGCGTCGGGAAGACCGAGCTCGAGCTGCTCCCGCGCGCGACGGTGCTGAGCGGCCCGCCGCCGTCGCAGGCCGGCCGCTTCGGAGGTCTCGTCGGCAGGAGCCTCGAGATGCGCCGCGTCTTCGCGCTGCTCGAGCGCCTCGCGAAGACCGACACCGACGTGCTGGTCTGCGGCGAGACCGGCTCCGGGAAGGAGATCTGCGCCCGCGCGCTGCACGAGCGGAGCCGCCGCGCGAAGGGCCCGCTGGTGGTGTGCGACCTCGCGGCCGTGGCGCCGACGCTCGCGGCCTCCGAGCTGTTCGGCTACGCGAAGGGCGCGTTCACGGGCGCCGCGCGAGATCACGCGGGCCTCGCCGAGCGCGCGAACGGCGGCACGCTGTTCCTCGACGAGCTCGGCGACTTCTCGCTCGAGCTGCAGCCGAACCTCCTGCGCCTGCTGGAGCGCCGCGAAGTGCGGCGCGTCGGCGAGGGCGACTACCGCCGCATCGACGTTCGCGTCATCGCGGCGACGCACAAGGACCTGCAGGCCGAGGTGAAGGCCGGCCGCTTCCGCGAAGACCTGTACCACCGCATCGCCGTGGCGACGGTGACGCTGCCGCCGCTGCGCGAGCGGCGGGAAGACATCGCTCCCTTGATCGACGCGCTGCTCGAGCGCATGGGCAAGCCGCCGAGCGCGCTGTCGGCCGAGACGCGCGCGCTGCTCCTGGCGCACCCGTGGCCCGGCAACGTGCGCGAGCTGCGCAACGTCGTCGAGCGCGTGGTGGCGCTCGGCGGCGCGCCGGTCGAGGCCGAGGCGCCGGCCGCCGCCACGTTCCGCGAGGCGAAGGAGCGCCTCGTCGCCGCGTTCGAGAAGGACTACCTGAGAGACCTGATGAAGCGGTGCGGGAACAACGTGTCGCAGGCGGCGCGAGAGGCCGGTATGGATCGCGTGAACCTGCACCGGCTGCTCAAGAAGCACGGTGAAGACCGGTGACGCTCGCGCTGCTCGTCACGCTGCTCGCGCAAGCGCCCGACCTCGACCGAGCGAAGGAGCAGTACGAGGCGATGAAGTACGACGCCGCGCTGAGGTCGCTCGCGAAGGCCATCACGGCTCCGGGCGTGACGCGGGCCGACCGCGCCGTCATCTACCTCTACACGGGGCTGTGCCGGCACCAGACCGGCGACGAGAAGGGCGCGCAGGCCGCGTTTCGCGAGGCGCTCGCGATCGATCGTGGGCTCGAGCTGCCTCCGGGCGCGGGGCCGAAGGCGGCGCTGACGTTCGAGCGCGCGCGGGCCGAGCTGCCGCCGGTGCAGGTGGCGGCGCCTCCGCCCGAGCCGGCCCCGGCGCTGCCGCCGCCTCCCGCGGTTCCGGCGCCGGAGCCGGTCGTCGTGCAGCCTCCAACCGAGGAGCCGCCGCGCGTGAAGCGCTGGTGGCCGTTCGCGGTCTCGCTCGCGCTCGGGGCGGCGAGCGGCGGCACGAGCGTCTTCCTCGGCACGCGCGCTTCGTCGACGTTCGCGATGGCGCAGGCGCAGACCTTCGGCTCCGACGGGCAGGCGCTCGCGAGCAGCGCGTACGGGTACGCGACGGCGGCGAACGTGCTCTTCGCGGTGGCCGGCGCGCTCGCGGTGTTCGCGGTGATCGCCGCGTTCGTGTTCTGAAGAGCGCGTTGTCGGCTGCAGCCGACAAGACCGATGTCATGTGACGGGTCGCCGCGAGCAGCGCCAAGAGCGCGTGGCGAGAAGGTCGTCGGTGGTCTCCGGCTTGCTCAGCGCAAGCGCCCATGAAACTTCAGCTCGGAGTCGTGGTGGTGTTGGGTGTCGTCGGTTGTGGTCCCCTGCTGCCGGATCCGGGCTCCGGGGCCAGCGGCGAGTGGAAGAAGCTCGAGCTGCCCCTCGGGCAAGACCGCAACAACGTGCGCGCGGTGTTCTGCAGCGCGGCGGACAAGTGCGTGATCGCGACCGAGTCGAACGCCGGCGACCCCGGCGCGGTGTTCGCGATGTCCGGCACGGCGATCGGCGAGAAGCTGCTCGACGGCAAGTACATGGGCGAAGTGCAGATGAAGTCGAGCGCGCTCGGCGACCTCGACTTCGTCGGCTTCCAGCAGACGCGCGACGGGCTGGTGGCCCGCGTCGACGTCTCGAGCGTCTACGTGGTCGCGGCGGGCGACCCGACGCAGAAGTCGAGCTGGACCCTCTCGAACATGGGCCGCTCCGACGGCGACACGCTGCCGCTGAACGAGACGTGCGCGCTGCAGCGCGACGCGAACGACAACTGGGTGTTCATCAACCGCATGGGCTTCGTCTACACGTCGACCGCCGCGCCCTCGATGACGACGGCGTGGACGAAGGTGTGGAGCCCGACCGCGGTTCCGCCGGTGCCGGCCGACTTCCGCACGCAGAAGATGGCCGACCCCTCGCTGTGCGAGTCGGACGTGACCGCCGGTGGCCTGCCGAGCCCGTCGGCCCCGGCGTACGTGGCGCAGGACCTGTCGGTCATCGTGACGCCCGCGGGCGGTCTCAACCAGCACGGCACCGCGGCGCCCGGCGTGTGCATCTCGACGGATCGCGGCGCGCACTTCTACAACGTCGCCTTCGCGGGCGTGCCGGCGGGCGTGAGCAGCCCCGGCCCGCTGGGCGTGACGTGCACCGACAAAGACAACTGCTACGCGTACAACGGGCTGCAGTTCCAGGAGGGCACCGCGTACATCTACTACTCGTCGAACGCGTCGGCCGGTAAGGCGTCGACGTGGACGAAGGCGACGGTGCCGCCCGCCTTCGCGACCTCCAGCGACGTCTCGATTCAGGGCCTGTTCTTCGCGCCGGACAAGGCGCACGGCTGGGCGGTGGGTCACGACGCGCACAAGGCGCTGCTGTTGCGCACGACCGACAGCGGGAAGACGTGGACGGACGTGAGCGAGAAGGTGCGGGCGGCGAGCGACAACGACCTCTACAACGGGTTCGCGCTCGACAACGACAACGTGGTGCTGGTGGGCCGGTTCGGGACCGTGCTGGTGACGAGCGGTGCGCAGCAGTGACGCGCTCGGCCGTGGCCTGCGTCCAGCGTCGCCTGCGCCCGCTTTCCCCGCGAGACACGGCCTATTTCGCGAAGTTCACTTCGACGAACTCCTGCCGCCCCGCGCGGATGTCGACGCTCAGCGTCTTCGTCTTCCCCAGCTCGCCGTTCGTCACGGTGACGCTGTGCTTGCCGGCGGAGAGCTCCAGCGGCTTCAGCGGCGTCGCGCCCACCATCTGACCGTCGACCAGCACGTCGGCCCACGGGTTCACGCGCACCACCAGCTTCCCCTTGCCGGCGGGCTTCGGCGGCGGCTTCTTCGGCGCGACCGGCGCGACCGGCGCGACCGGAACAGGCGCGGGCTCCGGCTCCGGTGGAGGCGTCGGAGCCGGAGCAGGCGGCGCTTCCGCGACGACCGGCGGTGGCGGCGCTTCGACGGGTCTCAGCATCCACGCAGCGGCTCCGCCCGACGCAGCGAGCAGCGCGACGACCGCGGCGGCCACGGGCGAGCGCCTCCTCGGCGGGGCGAGCTCCCCGGCCGCCGTCACCGGCGCGGTCGCCGGAATCGCGGCCGCCACGGGCTTCGGCGCGGCGGGCCCTTCCGGGAACAGCCGCTGCAGCCACGTCGCGGTCTCCTCGGCGCTGGCGGCCAGCGGCTCGAGCTCGCGCGCGATCGCCAGGGCGTCGGGCCACCGCGCCGCGGCCTCCTTCTCGAGGCAGCGCTCGACCACCGCCGCCAGCTCGGGCGGCGTCTCGGGCCGCACGGTGCGCAGCGGCGGCGGCACGGCCTGCAGAATCTCGAGCGAGAGCGCCGCGTCGGCCGGCACCGAGAACGGCCGCCGGCCCGCGATCAGCTCGTACAGCGTCGCGCCGATCGCATACACGTCGGCCCGCCGATCGAGCGGCTTGCCGAGCAGCTGCTCCGGCGGCATGTACGCGAGCTTCCCCTTCGTCTCTCCGGGCCGCGTCGTGCCCGCGGCCGTCACCGCCTTCGCGATGCCGAAGTCGCTCACCTTCGCCTCGCCGCTCTGCGCCACCAGCACGTTCTCGGGCGACACGTCGCGGTGCACGAGCTGCAGCGCGCGGCCCGACGCGTCCTTCAGCTCGTGCGCTGCGTGCAGCCCGCGGCACACCTGCGCCATCAGCCGCGCGACGCACCCGATCGGCGCCTGCTCCCCGCGCTCGACGAGCCGCCGCAGCACGGCGCGCAGGCTCCAGCCGGGCACGTGCTCCATCACCAGGTAGTAGTCGTCGCCCTGCTGGCCGAGCTCGAACACCTGCACCACGTTCGGGTGGTTCACGAGCGCGGCGAGCCGGCCCTCGTTCAGGAACATCTCGACGAACGCCTTGTCGGCCGTCAGGTGAGGGAGAATCTTCTTGATGACGAGCTGCTTCGTGAAGCCCGCGGGGCCCGACTGCTTCGCGAGCCAGATCTCCGCCATGCCGCCGAGGGCGAGCTTCGCCTGCAGCTCGTAGCGGCCCAGCTTCACGGCAGGAGCAGGCGCAGCCGGTGATTCAACGTGTCCGCGATGACCCAGCCGCCGTCGGTCGCGGTCAGCTCGGTCGGGCCGTCGAGGCGGTTGCCGGCCGGCCCGTCACCCGAACCCCGCTCGAACGCCGCGCCGGCGAGCCGCACGAACGCGGTGCCCGCCGCGGGCCGCTTCGCCACGGTCGACGCGCCTTCGAACAGCACGACGAGCTCGTCGCCGAGATACGAGACGTCTGCGGGCGTGCAGCGCCTCGCCCAGTGCTGCCCGTGGCCGCAGTCGTCGTTGTGCACCAGCGTCGCGAGCGGCTGCCCCATCGGCGAGTACACGTTCACCTCGTCGGTGTTCACGTCGGCGACGACGATGTCGCCGCTCGGGGCGACCGTCAGCCCGCGCGGGAACCACCACGCGTTGAGCAGCTCGTCGACGCGCGAGCGATCTGCCGAGAGCCGCACGAGCTTGCCCTGGCCCGGCTCGGCCGAGTCGGTGAAGTACACCTCGCCCAGAGGCCCGCGCGCGACGCTCTTCGGCGCGCAGAGCTCCGCGACCGCAGGAGTCGTCTCCGCGTGAGGCTGACAGCCCGGCAGCTGAAACCCCGACCCGCGCTCGGCGCCGACCAGCGTGTCGAGCCGCCGGCTCACGACGTCGAGGTGCACGAGGCGCCCGTTCCCCGTGTCCGCGACCACGACCCCGCCGTCGGCGAGCACCTCGACACCCCGCGGCGCGTTGAGCCGCGCCTGGGCGAATGGGCCGGAGCGCGCGCCGGGCGGGCCGCTCACCAACGTCACGACCGTGCCGTTCGTGCCGAGCGCGCGCACCGCGTGATGGAGCGTGTCCGAGAAGTAGACGGTGCCGTCCCGCGGGTCGACGGCCGCGCCGCTCGGCGCCGCGAGCCTCACCTTCGCCGCGCAGCCGTCCTCGAGCGGGGCGGCGGGCTCACCGGCCACCGTCGACACGACCCCGTTCTCGAGCTTGCGCACCCGGTGGTCGAGCGGCGAGGTGAACCAGAGGGCTCCGTTCAGCTCGGCGACGCCGGCGGGCTCGGCGAGCAGCGCGCTCGCGACGGGGCCGTCGTCGATGCCGGGCGACGCGCCGCCCGCGACCGTCGAGACCGAGCCGCCCTCGATGCGCCGCAGCCGGTGGTTGCGCCGATCGGCGACCCACACGCCGCTCGCGGTCGGCAGCACCTGCGAGACGTTGTCGAAGCGCGCCACGTCGGCGACGCCGTCACGAAAGCCCTCGTCCCAGCCGGCGACGAAGCGCGCGGGCCCCGACGGCAGGCCCTGCTGCAGCGGCACGGACCAGAGGGTCGAGGCGTCTCCGAAGTAGAGCGTGCTGCCGTCCGGCGAGACGGCGACGAAGTCGAGCCAGCCGAGCTGGTAGCCGTCGAGCATCACGCCGCAGCTGCCTCCGACCGGGGGCACGAGCGCTCCGGTGCCGTCGCGGGCGCGGCCTCCGTCGAGCTCGTGGAAGCGCACCTCGCAGTGGTTCGAGCGCGTGACGGCGAGGCGGCCCGAGGCGTACGCCACGCCCATCGGCCTCACGTACTCGCCGGGCAGGCCGGTGCCGATGACGCGCGAGACCTGGCCGTTCTCGACGCGCATGACGGAGTCGGACTCGAGCGCGGTGACGTACAGCTCGCCGCGGTCTCCGGCGGCCAGCCCGTACGGAGCGCACAGCGAGCGCGGGTCGAGCGCGTCGCAGGTGCCGTCGCCGGCGATGGTCGTGACCTCGCCGCTCGCGGTGACCCTGCGCAGCGCGTGGTTGCCGGTGTCGGCGACGACGACGGTTCCATCTGCGAGAGCGAGCAGGTGCGTCGGGCCGCGGAAGCGCGCCGCGCTGCCGGTGCCGTCGGCGAGCGCGGGGCCGCCGCTGCCGGCGAGCGTGGTGAGGCAGGGCCGCTCGGCGCCGGAGCACGCGGCGGGCGGGCTCTCGCACGCCGCTCCGCAGAACCCGACCACGCACGCGAGCCCGCCGGGGCAGGGGTGCGCGTCGTCGCAGCGCGTGCCGCTCGGGTCGTACTTCGGCAGCACGCAGCTCGCGGCCAGCAGCAGGAGGGCGGGGAGGGTGTTCCGATGCGGCACTCCCCGCCACTCTACGTTGACTCAGATGCCGGCAGGCAGTGCGACCATGAGGAGGGTCAGGCACATCTCGTTGCGCGTGCCCCAGCCGGGGAGCACGGGCGACGTGGCCGTCGACGTGTCGAAGTCGCAGGTGACCTCGATCGTGCTCTGCGCCGTCAGCCGCACCGGCTCGCGGTAGTAGTACATGCGCTGCCAGTGGAAGTCCCACGCGTCGACGCGCGCGCCGCAGCGGTCGGTCGAGCTCGCATCGCCCCAGCGCAGCTCGAGCCTCTTCCCTCGCTCGTGCATGTGCGGCATCACCGCGACGACGTCGGCGTACGGCAGCTGGCCGAGGCCGAGCTCCGCGGCGCTCGTCTTCCACGTGTACTTCGTCGACGCCGCGCCGGGCGGCAGCATCGCCGGCTGTGGACCGAACAGCGTCTGCAGGAACCCGTCGGGTAGCAGGAAGACCAGCTTGCGCTCGACCGCGGGCGCCGTGCGCAGGAACACCTTCGTCGAGTCGGTGCTGCCGCGCGTCGCGGGGTCGGCGAGGTTGTAGTGCACCTGCACCACGAGGAGCTGGTCGCTGGCCAGGGGTACGCCCATGCCGGCCGGGTACTCGACGATGCCCTGGCCCGGCGCCCAGTCGATCGGCGCCGACTCGAGGCCGATGAGACCCTGGTCGTCGGCGTTGCCGAAGCACGGCCAGCCCGCGCGGTCGGGCGATTGTCCGTCGAGCGACGTCATCACCTCGCGGTTCGTGTGCGTGCCGTCGCGCGACATCTTGTTGCCGTCGACGATGAAGCCGATGACGTGGTGGACGATCGCCGCGTTGCCGGGGCGCACGTCGTAGCCGGTGATGAACCCGTCGGCCGCCGCGCCGTGCGGCACGTTGAAGCAGCGGTACTCGTCGAGCTCGGCGAGCTGGCCGCCCTGCGCGACCGGCGCGAACACCGGCGTCTGGAGCTCACGCCCGCCCTCGAGCTTCGGCAGCGGCGGCAGCGTGAAGGCGTGCGCAGGCCCCTCTTCGGTGGTGCCGCGCGCCCACGCGATGAGGGTGTCCTTCTCGGCGGCGGTGAGCGTCTCGTCCGAGACGAAGTCGCCGCACGTGCCGTCGTGCTCCACGAGAAACGGAGGCATCGTGCCGTCCTCCACGGCCTTCGCGATCGCGGCCGCGTTGGCCTTCGCGCTCGCGTAGTCGTCGAGGCGGAACGCTCCGATGCCGCCCGTCTGGTGGCAGCTGACGCACTTCTGCTCGAGGATGGGGCGCAGGTCGTGGCTGAACGTCGGGCCGGCCGGAGTGGCCGGCCCCGTGCACCCGAGCGCAGCGGCACAGAGAAACAGCAGGGTTGGGGTTCGCATGGCGGCTGGAACACCGCCGCACGCGAAAGCTGTCACCCGTTGAGCTAAAGGGCTGGCAGCCATGCGCTCCTTCGAAGAGCTCGCCGCCTTCATCCGCCAGAACGAGGTGGGCCGGCGGGCGTCGATCGAGACGCCGTACGGGCGGCGCACGCTCTGCTACGCCGACCTCACCGCGACGGGCCGGTACCTGCACTTCGTCGAGGCGTGGATCCGCCGGGTGAGGCCCTTCTACGCGAACAGCCACACCGCGGTGTCGTCGACCGGCCGCATCATGACGCAGCTGCGCGAGCGCGCCCGCGAGACCGTGTGCCGCTCGGTGCACGCGAGCGAGGAAGACGTGGTGCTGTTCGTCGGCGCCGGCGCGACCGCCGCGGCCAACAAGCTCGTCGGCCTGCTCGGCCTGCGCATCCCCGAGCCGCTCGAGCGCGAGTTCGCGCTGTCGAGCCACATACCTCCCGAGAAGCGGCCGGTCGTGTTCGTCGGCCCGTACGAGCACCACTCGAACGAGCTGCCGTGGCTCGAGTCGGTCGCCGACGTCGTCGAGATCGCGCTCGACGCCGAGGGCAACGTCGACGTCGCGGACCTCGAGAAGCAGCTGAAGGCGCACGCAGCGCGCCCGCTGAAGATCGGCTCGTTCTCGGCGGCGTCGAACGTCACGGGCATCTTGAGCGACTGCCGCGCCATCTCGCGCGTGCTGCACGCGCACGGCGCCTACGCGTTCTTCGACTTCGCCGCCGCGGGGCCGTACGTGCCGATCGACATGCACCCGGCCGACCCGGCCGAGCGCATCGACGCGCTGTTCCTCTCGACGCACAAGTTCATCGGCGGGCCCGAGGGCTCGGGCGTGCTCGTGGTGCACAAGTCGCTGTTCCGCTCGAAGGTGCCCGAGCGGCCGGGCGGCGGCACCGTCGACTACGTGTCGGCGTTCGGGCGCGCGTCGGTCGACTACACGCGGCGGCTCGACGAGCGCGAGGAGGGCGGCACGCCGGCGATTCTGTCGGACCTGCGCGCCGGCATCGGCTTCCTCGTGAAAGAGATGATCGGGCCCGAGCGCATTCTCGAGCACGAGCGCAGCATCGCGTCGCGCGCGCTGTACCGGCTGGGCCGGCACCCGCGCATCAAGATTCTGGGGCCGATGCGCCCGCCGCGGCTCGCGATCATCTCGTTCAACATCGAGGGCCTGCACCACGACCTCGTGTCCGCGCTGCTCGATCATCTCTTCGGCATCCAGAACCGCGCCGGCTGCTCGTGCGCGGGCCCGTACGGGCACCGGCTGCTCGGCATCGACGCCCAGAAGAGCGAGCGCTACCGCGCGCAGATCCGCAAGGGCGTGCTGGGCATCAAGCCGGGCTGGGTGCGCGTCTCGCTGCCGTACTACGCGTCGACCGACGACCTCGAGTTCATGCTGTCGGCGATCGAGTTCGTGGCCGACCACGGCGAGCTGTTCGTGCCCGCGTACAAGCTCGGCTGGCTCGACGGCGTCTGGCGCCACATCGAGCGGCCGATGACCGACGTGCAGCCGATCGAGCTCACGGTCGAGGCGCTCGAAGAGGCGGCGCAGAGCTTCTCGGCTGGCGACCACGAGGCGCCGATGTCCGAGGCGCAGCTCAAGCGCGATCGCGCGCAGTACTTCGAGGTGGCGCGCCGGCTCGCGGAAGAGAAGCGCGCGGCGCAGGCGAAGGAGCCGCCGAAGTGGAACCCGCCGACGGGGCAGGCCGACGTCGACTCGCTCGTGTGGTTCAAGTACGCGCACTGCGACTCGCCGTGGAAGTGATTTTGGGGCCTGGCCGTTGACCCGGAGAGCATGACGACCACGCTCCTCCTCGCGTTGCTGGCGGCCGAGCCCGTCGAACCGGAGCCGGAGCTCTTCGAGCGCGGAGGCTTCCACCTGCTGTCCATCGAGGCGACGTTCGGAGCGGCGCTCGGCGGGACCTTCGGCTTCTTCAGCGGCGACGCGCGCGTCACCCCGTACAAGCCGCTCGACCCCGCGGTGCGAGCCGGCGGCGTCGCCGGCATCGTCGGCGGCACGACGGCCGTGGGGCTGCTGCTCGCGCACTACCTGCGCCCGTCGATCGGCGCCGCGTGGACCGTCGGGGTGATGAACGTCTGCGCGTGGTCGTTCTCCACCGGCCTCGCCTATGACCCGGCCGTGCAGCGCGAGCGCCTCGCGGCCCGCGCGGCGTTCGACCCCGACTGGGCGATCGCCGCCGCCTTGAGCGGCGTCATCGGGGCAGCGGCGAGCGCCCTCATGCTGCTGCCTCCCGACCGCAGCCGCGTGAGCGTGTGGACGCCCATCTTGCTCGCAGGTGCCACGTTCACGGTCACGGCGCTGTACTACTTCGGCGGCGCCGCGATGGGAGGGCCTCCGGGCGGCGTCTTCGTGGGCAACACCACGCCCTTCGTTCCGATCATCGCCATGACGGTGTTCCGGCTGCTGCAGGGCTTTCTGTTGCCGAACCTGTTCCTCGGCTGAGACCTGCCTCGGTCAGGGCACGACCGCGACGACGCCCGCGCTCTCGACGTCGCTCTTGTCGATGGCGCTCAAGGCCCACGTGCCCGGGCTCAGGGTCACCGGCGACTGCACGAGCCGCTCGTAGCGGAAGAAGCCGCCGCTGAAACGGTACAGCGCGTAGCCGCGCAGCGTGCCGGCCGCCGCGTGCGTCATCGTCGCCACCGCGCCGTTCAGCGCGAGCGTGGGCGCCGCGAGCGTCGCCGTGCGCCGCGTGGCCAGCGGCGGAGGCAGCGCCCGCTGCGCATACGTCTGCGTCGCCAGCGCGGTGCGAATGCCCATCATGTCGGTGTTGAAGCTCGCGGTGCGGAACCACGCGGCCCCGGCGCCCACCGGCGACTTCGCGCGCGTGAGCGCGACCTGCGTCTGCAGCTCGGCCACCGTCCACTCGGGTGCCGTGCCGAGGCGGTAGGGCGCGAGGCTCGGGATGACGTAGCGCCCGGCGTCGGCCGCGTGCTGCGACCACCAGTCGACGAGCGCGCCGAACGGCTGGCCCGAGCTCGTGCTCGTCCAGTACAGCTGGGGCGAGATGTAGTCGACCCACCCGTTCGACAGCCACGCGAGCGCGTCGCACGAGATCGCCTCGTAGGCGTCGAGGCCGACGACCCCGGGCGGCTGGCCAGGCCGGTAGATTCCGAACGGAGCGATGCCGAAGCGCACGTGCGGCTTCGCCTGGGCGATCGCCTGCGAGACGTCGCGCACCAGCGCGTTCACGTTCGCGCGCCGCCAGCTGCTCTTCGTGAGCGTCCCGCCGTCGGTCATGTACGCCTGGTACTGCGGGTCGTCGGGGAACGGCGTCGCCGCGGGGTACGGGTAGAAGTAGTCGTCGAAGACCACCCCGTCGATGTCGTACGCCATCGTGAGGTCGCGGACCTCGTCGACGACCCACGCGCGCACCGGCGGCGCCGACGGGTCCATCGTCACCGCGCCGTTGTAGGTGACGGCGTGCTGCGCGAGCACGTTCGTGATGTGGCCGGGCGCGGTCGCCGTGCCCGCCGCCGTCTGCCCGCGGTACGGGTTCACCCACGCGTGCACCTCGATGCCGCGCGCGTGCGCGAGAGAGACGAGCACGCCCAGCGGGTCGTAGCCGGGGTTCTGGCCCTGCGTGCCGGTGATGAAGCGGCTCCACGGCTCGCGCGCCGACTGGTACCAGGCGTCGGACTCGGGCCGCACCTGGAAGAAGATGGCGTTGAAGCCTGCGTCGGCGGCGAGCGCGACGAGCGACTGCAGCGCCTGGGTGCCGGCGTCGGGCTGGCTCGACTGCGCGCGGGGGAAGTCGAGGTTCGTGACCGTCGCGAACCACAGCGCGCGCAGCTCTCGCTCGTGGCTCACGCCGACCGGCTGGCCGGTGACGAGGCCGCCGTCAGAACCGGGGCCGGCATCGGGGCGGCCGCCGTCGGGCGTGCCGGAGTCCTCGGGCGTGCCGGAGTCGGTGCCGGAGTCGTGCTCCATCGAGCCCGAGTCCTCGGGCTCCATGCCGGAGTCGACGTCCCCCGGCAGACCGCTGCACGCCGCGGCGAGGGCGGCGAGCAGGGCGGCGGGGCGAAGCGAGCGCATCGCCTCGCGCCTACCACAGTCAGCGGCTCGGGCTCAGCGGCACGAAGAGGGGCGTCACCTCACCGCCACCACGACGTCGAGGCCGGGGAACCGGGTGCGCAGCCGCCCGCGCTCACGGAAGCGCGCGGAGTGCTCGTAGTCTCCGTAAATCTCGAGCCGCTGCAGCGCCGCGAACGCGGGCCGGACGCGCACGAGGCGGTCGATGACCTCGATCGTGATCTCGCCGTCGAGGACGAGCCGCAGCAGGCGTGGCGCGACGGGGCTCTGCGCCAGCGGCTCGATCAGCTTCTCGAATCGGCCGCGAATGCCGAGCGTGGTGAGCGCGCGAAAGCGCTCGAGGCCGAGCAGCGGCGCGAGGTGGGACCAGCGGGGCTGGAGCGCGAAGGCCCCGACGTGAAGCTCCGCCAGCTGGTCGAACCGGTTGAGCTCGAGCAGTTCGACGACGTCGGCTTCTTCACTCGTGACGTCGAGCGCGCGCAGCGACGCGGCCTCGAGCACCGCCGGAGTGAAGTAGCCCGAGAGCGTCAGCCGGCGAAGCCTCGGCGACGCCCGCGTGACGCGCCGCAGGTCGAGACCGTCTTCGCCGTAGCACTGCACCGCCAGCGCGAGCGCGCGGCCCGGCCGCCGCTCGAAGCACTCGGCGACGAGGCTGCCCTGCACGCACGTCACGTGGAGCGACTTGATCAACCGCCCAGCAGGCGCGGCGAGGAACTCAGAAAGGTGCCCTGTGTCGCCCGTCGCCACGCGGTCGAGGAATGGTCCGTGCCAGGCGAGCCCGCTCCAGCGCGACAGCTCGAGCCCGAGGAGCGCGCGAAGGTGCGGCGCCCGCTCGGCGTCTGTGACCGCGTGGCCCGCGAGGAGTAGCGCGAGCAGCTCGCCGCGCGGGTCCGAGGCCTCGCACAGCGCATCGGCGAGAACGCTCCACCGGCGGGGTTCATCGGGCTCGAGCTCGACCGCGATGAACAGCGGCTCGAGGTCGAAGGTCACCCCAGTCGCTCCGAGAGCGCAGCGAAGAGCGCGCGCGGGTCGAGGCTCTCGGGCAGACCCGAGGTGCCCCCGTCGTTGGTCTCGACGACGACCCAGCCGCCGTCGCGCAGTGCGGCGACGTCCATCACGAAGAACGGCGACGGAATTCGCGCCGCGAGCCCCTCGAACGCGATGAAGTCGGGAACGTCGACGTCGAAGTCGAAGTACGACTCGGCCGCGACGAGCTGGCCGCGCGCGAAGAAGAGCCGGAACTCGTAGAAGGCCGGCCCCGACTCCGTCACGCCGAACGTCTTGAGGTCGAGGTAGCGCCGCACCACCAGGCCGCGCTCGAAGCGCTCGCCGCGCTCCTCGACCAGGCGCTCGGCCAGCTCGGTGAAGCGGGCGAGGCCCGCGCCGGCGGGTACGAAGCAGGCCTCGCTCCACAGCTCCTTCGCCGACTTCACGTGGTCCTTCACAATCCACGGAGGTGGGCCGAGCACTGCGTGCGCCTGCGCCCATGCCGCGCGTGCGTCGGTCGAGTCGGTCCACACCGAGCGGGCGGTGTACTCGCGCAGCTTCGGATACCAGCGGGGCAGGTACAGCGCCGAAGCGTACTGGCGCGGGCTCACGACGAGCCGGTGGCCGAGGTGGGCGACGGCACCGGCGAGCGCCGCGTACTCCTCTTCTCTCAGCAGCCAGCCCCGGTAGAGCAGCGTCTGGCGCCCGCGGTCGGGCAGCGTCGCGACCGCGCGCTCGGGGTCGTCGTCGAGCAGGGCGGCGAGGTCGACCTGCCACGACTCGATTCCCAGCGCCTCGGCCGCGTCGGCCTCGCGATCGAAGTCGTCTCGTTGGTACGGGCTTCGTCCGAACAGCAGGGAGAGCATCTGCGCCACCTCCTGAAGAAGGGGCGCGTTCGACGGAGTCGCAGCGAGCTCCTGACCGGGAGAGAAAGTCAGGAGCTCGAGCGCGACGTCACGTCCTGCTGCCACCGTCGGCCGAGCACGCGAAGCCTGACGGCGCCTGAAAATCCGCCTGCTTCGTCAGCGGCTCGGGCTCAGCTGCACCGAGAGGTGGTGTGACACCGGTGTTCCGTACTCCGCGAGCGTCACCTCGCGCACGCGCACGTCGGTGTCGGCGGGGCCGCTGTCGGGCCCAGGCTGTTGCGGGCCGGTGTGCGGGCCGACGCCGGACTCCTCGCTGAGCTCGCTGCCGACGTCGAAGAGCTTCACGTCGCCGGTGACCGGGCCGTAGACCGGCGTGCTGCCGTCGAAGAGCTCGATGCCGTGCTCATCGGTGCCGAAGAACCAGTCGCTCGACCAGCCGAACATGGTGACGAACGAGAGGCGATCGCCCGGCACCGCCTCGAGCTCGATCTCGTACGCGCCGCCGGGGCGCGCGGGGCCCGTGGTGTCGCGGCCCACCGGAGTGTCGAACAGCTTCACCGACTTCAGCTTCTCGTCGCCGAGCGCGCCGAGCTTCTCGCGCAGCGGCACCGCGTAGCCGTCTTCGGCGATGCGCTCGAGGCCCTGCGCACGGTCGCGCTCACCGAGCGTGAAGAACGGCGCGTTGCCGCCGTGCACGACGAGCACGCCGGGAGAGATCGGCGTCGCGAGGCCGGTGAGGGGCCTCAGCGAAGCCGAGAGCGCTTCGGGGTTGCCGCTCTCGGCGATCGCCTCGAGGCCCAGCGCGCGGTCGGGCATGCCCTCGCTGAACAGCGGGTCGCCGCCGCTGCTCAGCGTCCACACGCCCGGCGACAGCCGCACGGGCCGGTAGCCCTGCGAGGTCAGCAGCGTGGCGGTGTCGGTCGCCACGTTCTGGATGCGCAGCGTGAACGTGTTGCCGCGTGCGGCGAGCGTGACCTTGATCATCGACGCGACCGGCGGCACCGTGAACATCGCGCCGCTGGTGAGCGCGTACGGGCTCACGACCTTGCGCACGCGCGCGATGGGGTCGGCGGCGCCCGGGCCGTCGCCGGAGCTGCCCTGGTTCGGGCCGGTGTGCGGCCCGATGGCGGGCTCCTCGTCGATCTCCGTGCCGACGTCCCACAGCGAGACCTGCGCCGTGACGTCTCCGGAGATGGGCGCGCCGTCGCCCGCGTACAGCTCGATGCCGCCCGGCGGCGTCGCGAACACCCAGTCGTTCGACTGGCCGAGCATCGACGCGAACGCGAGCCGCTGGCCGCGGCCGGCCGTGAACGTCACCTCGTACAGGTCGTTCGGGGCGAGCGGGCCCGGCGCGGTGGCTCCGGCCTTCACGTTGAAGACGCCGCTCTTCAGCTGCTCGAACGGAGCGACGTTCGCGATGCGCAGCTTGAACTTCGTGGGCGTGACCACGGCGGCGGGCTCCGTGCCGCTGACGGAGCCGGAGCAGCCGGCGAGGACGAACAGAGAGAGGAAGGCGCGTCGAAGCACGTGGGACCTCCGAAGTGGGGTGTGCCTCGGTACGCGTCCCCGCGAAGCCGGTAACCCGGCCGCGATGGAAAGCCGTTTGACGTCACCTCACTTCGAAGAAGCGCCGCGCGTGGCCCGAGAACGCGAGCTTCTTGGCCCACGTCGTCGGCAGCGCGCGGACCTCGTCGAGCGCGAGCTCCCGCACGCGCGGGCCCCAGACCGTCGCCGGGTCGGGCAGCTCGAGGCCGTCGGCGGCGCCGAAGCCGTAGACGAGCCGCAGCGACGGCGCGATGCGCTCGAGCTTCGAGACGTCGCCGCTCGCCACGGCCTTCAAGAGCGAGCCCCACGGCAGCAGCACCGTCAGCGTCGCCGCCAGGCCCTCGAGCGCGCCCGGCGCCTCGTCGAGCGAGAGCCGGCCGAACAGCGCGTTGGGCGGAGCCTTGCGCGACACCTCGACCAGGCCGTCCGCGTTGGCGTCGACGCCAATCACGAGCAGCTCGGGGTGCTGGGCCGCCAACCGCCTGACGAACTTGCCGTCGCCCGTTCCGAAGTCGACGTGAACCGACGAGAACGGGCGCGCGGCTTCAGCCAGCTATCAGCGGTCGACCACGCGGTGCTTCTTGCCTTCGACGAGGAGCATGGCGGCAAAGCTAAGCTCGGCGCCCGCTCCGTGCAACGCGTCGAACGCTGGCTGATGGCGATGGTGTGGATCCACGTCGCGGCGATGCTCGCCATGGCGCTGGTGCTCGCGCGCTTCCTGCCGGGCGGCGGGCTGTCCGACGCCGGCCGCGTGCTGCTGATCGCCGAGCAGCCGTGGCTGTTCCGGCTCGGCTGGCTGCCGTGGCAGCTGACCGCGCTCGTCGACTTCGTGTTCGCCGTCACGCTGGTGCGCGCGCGAGAGCTGCCGAGGGCGTGGACGGTCGCGGCGCTCGTGCTCACGCTCGCGGCCATCGCGCCGGACCAGTACGCGCAGGCCATCTGGGTGACTCGCGGCGTCGAGCTCGCGCGCACCGCGCCGCTGAGCGAGTACCTCGTCTGGGAGGCGCGCACCTTCGACCTCACCGCCGGCTGGGGCGCCACCGGCTACACGCTCGGCACCCTCGTGATGCTCGCGGCGTTCTGGCGCGGGCGCATCTGGTCGAAGCAGCTCACGCGCGCCACCGCCGTCTTCTGCGTCGCGATGATTCCGGCGGCGGTCGCTCCGCTGCTGCCGCCGTACTTCAGGCCTCCGCCCGCGGCCGTCGCGATTCTCAACGCGCTCGGCTTCTCGGTGCTCCTCTTCCTCTACGCCGTGCTCTACGAGGCCATCGCGCGGCAGCGCATCGCCGCCGAGGCGCACGGGCGGTGGGCGGCCTGGCGCATGCCCCGCGGCGGAGTCGTCGCCCGCGCCCTCGAGGCCGTCGCGAACAGCCGCTTCGCGTACGCGGTGCTCGAGCCGGTGCCCGTGCTCGCGATGGCGAGCGACATCACCGACGTCATCTACGTCAACTACCTCGTCGACGCCGCGCGCCTCGAGCCGCTCGTGCCGAAGGGCCTCGAGCTGCAGCGCCTCGGACCGCGGAAGGACAAGGCGGTCTTCACGTTCCTCACGTACCGCCACGGCCACTTCGGCTTCCGCGCGCTCGGCCCGCTGCGAAGGCTCTCGCCGAGCGCGGTGCAGACGAACTGGCGCATCCACGTGCGCGACCCGAAGAGCGGCCTCCTCGGCATCTCGTTCGTCACGAACGCGATCGACAACCTGCTGCAGGCGCTCGGAGCTCGGCTGTTCAGCGAGGGCATGCCCATGCACGTGCTCGAGCGTGCGGTGCTCGCGCGCGACGGAGCGGCGCTCACGCTCGAGCTCCACGGCGGTGACGGCTCGGCGCCCGACGCCAGGCTGCGGCTGCAGCCCGGGCCTCGCACGCTGCCACCCGATTGGGCCGAGTGCTTCCAGAGCTACGACGCGATGCTCGAGTACGTGGTGCCGCAGAACCGCGCGCTGTCGACCCAGCCCTACAGGTCGCGAATGACCCGGCAGGAGATCCACCTGCCCATCGCAACCGCCGATTGTTCGCCGCTCACCGGCACCGTCGAGTCTGCGGCCGCGCGCGCGATCGCGGGCGACGCCGCGCCGCTGTGCTTCCACGTGCCGAAGGTCCCGTTCCTGTTCTCGGAGGAACGTCACGAGCCGCGGTAGGCTCTGGTGCGTTTGAAGCGCGCCCTCTTCATGGCCCTCTCTTTCGCGGCGTGCGAGTGCGGAACGCCTCCGCTCGTGAACCGCGAAGACTGCACGAACGGGAAGGACGACGACGCCGACGGCTTCATCGACTGCCAGGACGACGCGTGCGCGGCCGACTCGGCGTGCATCGCGAGCTGCGTCGACCTCTGCATGCCCGGCGAGAAGCTCTGCGACGGCGCGCTGCTGCGCCTGTGCGAGCGCGCCGCCAGCGGCTGCCATGAGTTCTTGAGCGCCGTCGCGTGCGACGGCGGCGTCTGCAGCGGCGGCGCCTGCATTCCCCCGCCGTGCAAGGACCAGTGCTTCTCGGGCACCACGATGTGCTCGGGCGCGAACGCGACGGTCTCGTGTGCGAAGCCGGTTGGCGGGTGCTCCGACTGGGCGATGCCCGTGGCGTGCGGCGCGGGCACCGTGTGCAGCTCGGGCCGGTGCGTGCCGCCGTCGCAGTGCACGAACCAGTGCACCGCCGGAGCCACCCGCTGCAACTCCGGCAACGGCCTCGAGCGCTGCGTGCTGCTGTCGACCGGCTGCACCGACTGGAGCCTGCCGTCGGGGCAGTGCGGCACCGCGGGCGGTTCAGGCACCGCAGGCGGCACGGGCACCGCCGGAGGTGGAACGGCGGGAGGCAGCGGGACGGCGGGCGGCGCCACGGCAGGCGGAGCGACCGCGGGAGGCAGCACCGCCGGAGGCAGCACCGCCGGAGGCAGCACCGCGGGCGGCAGCACGGGCGGCAACGGCCCCGGCGGCACGTTCGTGTACCAGAAGATTCCCAACATCATCGTGAACGACGACGTCACGCGCGTCGCGTGGCACCCGAGCGGCCGCTTCGCGCTGCTGCTCGGCACGACCTCGGCGCTGTACAAGTACGACGCGACGTCGCGGTCGCTGTCGACGGTGCAGAACCTCGGCACGCAACGGCTGGTGGACCTCGACGCCGAGCCTGGGGGGACATACTTCCTCGTCGCGAGCACCGCCGGCCTGTGGCGCATCGACGTCGGGGCCGCCGACGCGCTCACCGCCACCGACGCCGGGCTCGCCGTCCCCGGAGGCACCACGCTCGCCGCCGTCGCGGTCGACCCGGCCTCCGAGCGCTTCGGCGTCATCGGCCGCGCCTCGGTCGCGAACACGAACTACCTCTACACGTGGCAGCCCGACGGAGGGCTCTCTTCGCCGAGGGGCTACAACTCGAGCGCGGGCGCGCTGAACCTGATGTGGGGCGCCCCGTCGCTCTACGCGGGCAGCCCGAACATCGTGACCTCCGACGGCGTCAACGGCGCGAGCTCGAGCACGTGGGTGCTGCAGACGAACCAGGTCGTCGGCAACGCGTGGCCCGCGAGTCACGGCAACCCGGGCGGAGCTGCGTGGCAGCCGAACGGCTCGTACGGCGTGCTCACCGGCTGGTCGTCGAACAAGCTGTACGTGTTCGACGGCGCGTGGACGAACGCCACGCTGCCCGGCGTCGGCACCGCGGCGAGCCCGCAGGCGATCGCGTTCCGCGCCGACGGCAACCGCGCCGTCATCGTCGGGCGCGTCATCGGGCCGTCGACCTCGGCGACCGTCATCGACTACCGGCCGAGCGGCCGCGCGTGGGAGCCGGCCGCGCTCTTCAACCAGTCGATCGGCGCGTTCGACCAGGCGCCGTGGTTCGGCAACACGAGCTCGATGCACCTGCTCGACGCCGCGTGGCGGCCGGGCAGCTGCGACGAGGGCCTCATCGTCGGCAGCGACAACGGCACGTCGCTGAACCCGACGTTCGGCACGGTCGCGCGGTTCTACGACTCGAGCGACACCGACTGCGTGCCGTGAGCGGCGAGCTGCTGCTCGGCCTCGGGCTCGGCGCGCTGCTTGGCCTCGTGTTCTCGGCGCTCGGCGCCGGCGGAGGGCTGCTCGCGACTCCGGTGCTGCTGTTCGTGTTCCGGCTCCCGGTGACGGAGGCCGCGGGCGCGTCGCTCGCGGTGCTGTTCGCCGCGGCGCTCGTGTCGGCCATCGCGCATCACCGCCGCGGCAACGTCGACGCGAAGCTGGCGCTGGTGTTCGGAGGCGCGGCGCTGCTCGGGGCTCCGCTCGGCGCGTGGCTGCACCGCCGGCTGCCGGAGCGCGTGTTGCTCGCGCTGTTCTGCGCGGTGCTGCTGTTCGCGGCGGTGCGCATGTGGCTCCAGCCCTCCGCCGAAGGCGGGCGCTTCAGCTACACCCGCGCGGCGCTCGGGTTCCCCATCGGCGCGCTGAGCGGCCTGCTCGGCGTCGGCGGGGGCTTCCTCATCGTGCCGGCGCTGACGTCGGTGCTGGGCGTGCCGGTGCGCCGCGCGATCGGCACGTCGACGGCGATCGTGTGCGTGACGTCGCTGAGCGGGGCGGCGGCGTACTCGGCCATCGACGCCCGCGTGATCGCGATGGCCGGGGGCGCCGCGCTGGGAGCGCTGGCCGGCGTTCCGCTGTCGGGGCGGGTGCCCGAGCGCCTGCTGCGCAAGGGCTTCGCCGTGCTCGCGCTGCTGATCCTCGCACGCATGTTGTACGCGCTCGCTCTCCCCTCGTAGGGGAGAGGGCCGGGGTGAGGGGGCCGTTGAGCGCCGCGGAGGTCTACGCCTCGGCGAGCTCGCGCTCCGCCTCGTACTTCGGGCTGTGCGCCGCCAGCACCTCGACGTCGATCTTCGACAGCCCGCTCTCGCGGCAGAACGTGCGCCAGTCTTCCCGGCCCATGGCGCCGCGCAGCAGCCGGTCGACCATCTCGGCGGCCTCGAAGTGCGCGCGCCCGTCGCTGAACCGCACCGGCTCGCCCGGCAGCGAGTCGCACTTCATGCCGGTCATCGTCAGCCCCGCGAAGACCATGTTCATCAGCGCCCAGCGCGCCCAGCCGCGCACGTCGTCGTCGCTCACGTCCGACACGTCTTTCGCGAGGTGGCGGCCGAGCAGGGCGCGGTGCTCCTTCGGGTCGACCGGCAGCTCGTCGAACTGGCGCGGCAGGTACGCGACGGCGAGCTCGGCGCCGGTGCGCAGCCACTGCTCCGACAGCACGCGGCCGACCTCTTTCCACGTGACGGATTCCAGCTCGGCGTTCGGATCCTCGAGCATCGGGCGGACGAGCTCGAGCTCGTAGCCGGGCAGCTCGTCGAGCAGCTCGGAGGCCGGCCGGTCGTCGCGGCCAGGCCGCGGGCCGGCGATCGCCTGCAGCGCGTAGATGCGCTCGGGCAACGACGGGTGAGAGTCGAGCGCGTCGGCCTTTCGGTGCGGCTCGGCCTGCACCTGCGCGATGAGCCGCTTCGCCGCGTCGGTGCGCAGGAACCGGCGGAAGCCCTCGGCGACCGGGGCCAGCCTCCCCAGCGCGATCAGCGGCGCCAGCTCGCTCTTGAAGTACACCTCGAACGCAGCCGAGCAGACGCGTACGGCGTTCAGCGCCGAGATGGAAGACGGAGTGCCCGCGAGCTTCGCTCCGACCTCGTCGGCGGCGAGCTCCTGGCGGCGGCTCAGGTCCTGCGTGAAGCGCAGGAACGCGGTGGCGTACGCGGTGAACGGCACGCTCAGCGCGCGGAAGACGATGCCGGCCGGGCCGAGCAGCCGCGCGACCGTCGTGAGGTTGATCGCGGCCGAGATCATCGCGCGGCGGCCCCGGTAGATCCACGGGCCGAGCCGCGTGTCGCCGCCGCAGAAGTGACCGAACTCGTGCCCGAGCACGCTGCGCAGCTCCTGCATGTCGAGGCCGCACATCAGCGGCAGCCCGATGCCGAGCACGCGGGTGCTGCCGATGCCGAGCACTCCGCCGAAGTCGCCGACGAACGCGTTGACGTCGGGCAAGAGGTAGATGCGGTCGGGCATCTTCTGCTTCGTGTCCTCGGCGAGCTGCCGCACCTCGCGGAACAGCGCCTCGTGGGTGTCGGGGTCGAGCTCGGGCCCGGGCGGAACGAAGCGCTCGCCGCGCGGGAGCATCGACCACGCCACCACGGCGGCTCCGACGCCGAGCGACGCGCCCACGAAGAAGCCGACGGCGCCGCCGAGCTTCAGCAGCGCGACCGCGGCCACGCCCAGCGCCGCCACCACGAAGAGCGCCAGGGCGTAGAACACCAGCATCAGCAGCAGCGAGACCGTGGCGCGCGTGTAGACCTGCGCGCGCTCGGCGCTGATGTCCATCGGGTCGTGCTGGCGTATCGATTCCATTCGGCCCTCCGGGGTCTACTGGCCATAGTGCGACGCGGCGGGACTTTCAACGCGGAGGGAGAGGCGGTAGATCTCCGCAAATCGTGACCGCCCGGTCGTCGTTACTCGCCCTCGCTCTGCTCGCTGGTTGCCAGGCTCCTCCGAAGCCGACGTGGCACCGCGACGTCGCGCCGCTGGTGCAGGCGAAGTGCGGCGGCTGCCACTACAACGGCGGCGTCGGGCCGTTTCCGCTCACCACGCACGCCGAGGTGGTGGCCGTCGGCGAGTCGGTGAAGGCCGCCATCACGTCGCGGCGCATGCCTCCGTGGCCGACCCGGCGAGACTGCGCCGAGTACGCGCCCGACGGCTCGCTGTCCGACGAGCAGATTGCGCTGATCAACGACTGGCTCGGCGACGGCGCGATGGAGGGCGACGTGCGCGACTTCAAGCCGCTCGAGGGCCCGAAGAGCGCGCTGTCTCGCGTCGATCTCGCGCTGCCGATGGTGAAGCCGTACACGCCGAGGAAGACGCCCGACGACTACCGCTGCTTCGTGCTCGACTGGCCGAAGACCGACGTCACGTACATCACCGGCTTCAACCTGGCGCCCGGCAACGCGGCGATGATTCACCACGCCGACATTCTCTACGTGCCGCCGTCGCGCGCCGACGAGTACCGCGCGAACGACCCGACCGGCGACGGCTGGGAGTGCTTCAACCCGCCCATCCTCGAGGGGTTCTGGATCGGCACGTTCGTGCCCGGCAGCTCGGGCATGGACTTTCCCGACGGCTCGGGCCTGAAGATCGAGCCCGGCAGCAAGGTGTTCATCCAGTTCCACTACAACACGGCGACGGTGCCGCGCGGGCCCGACCTGTCGACGCTCGAGCTCTCGCTCGAGAGCCGCGTGAAGAAGCCGGGGCTCGTGGTGTCGCTCGCGAAGGTGTCGTGGCTGCAGCGCGACATGCGGATCCCCGCGTTCGAGAAAGACGTGGTGCACCGCTACGAAGAAGACCTGACGAAGATCATCTCGGTCTTCAACCGCGACTTCGTCGACGGGCTCCCGCTGAAGGCGTACGCAGCGATCATCCACATGCACCAGATGGGCTCGGCCGCGAAGTTCGAGATCATGCGCAAGGGCGGCGGCAACGAGTGCATCGTCGACATCCCGAAGTGGGAGTTCCACTGGCAGCTGCCGTACGCGCTGGCGGCTCCGAAGATCGTGAACCCGGGCGACAGCCTCGCCATCGAGTGCCACTGGGACAACTCGCAGGAGAACCAGCCGTACGTGAACGGCGTGCAGCGCACGCCGCGCGAGATCAACTGGGGCCCCAACACCGACGACGAGATGTGCATCGTCGGCGTGTACGTCACGCACTGAGCGGAGGTCGCGCTCAGAAGACTCCCGCGAGGCCGATCATCGGAGCCGCCGCGCCCTGAGGCTGCGGCGCCACCGTCACGAACGGCGCCACGCGGACCGCGTCGAAGCGCGCGGCGCTGCGCGCGACGGCCTCCTGCGCCTGCGAGCGCGACACGAGTGCGTCGATCGACATGAACAGCATCGCGAGAAACCCCGCGCCGCCCAGGCCGAGGATGATCGGCACGGGGATCGTGTTCGTGACGCCGAGCACGACCGCCGTCACCGCGAGCGCGAGCGTCACCCCGTACAGGACCCACCCGGTGACGCGCAGCCCGGGCGAGCCGCTCACGCCCGTGCCGTTGCGCGCGCTCGCCCCGGCGTTCGCGACGATGGGCAGCAGCACGCCGAACATGACCGTGGCGAGCGCTCCGAGCGGGAGCGACGGCCACAGCTCACCGGCCGTCGCCGCCGACGCGCCGCTGATGGCGAAGATGATCGGCGCGGTGACGAAGCCGAGAATGGCGCCGCCCAGCGCCCAGCCCGGCAGCTCGCGCACGGCGCTGGCCCCGTTCTCGTCGCGAGGCGCGCTGTCCGACGGAGGAGGAGGCGGCGGCACCAGCATCGGCTGCGCGGGGCTCACCGCGACCGGCGTGCAGACGCCGGCTCCCGTGCAGCGCTCACCGGAGGGGCACTCGGGGTTGCACGCCGAGATGCACGTGCCCTGGTGGCACATGAAGCCGTCGCGGCATGCCGGCAGGCACTCCTGCGCCGACGCGAGCGAGGCCGAGAGCGAACCGCAGAGCACGACGAGCGCGAGAACGGTTCTCATTGGCGCCTCAGTTCGGGATGAGCGACGCGACCGGGTCGACCGCGGCGACGGGTCTCGGCTTCTCGATGCCGCCGACGACCTCGGTCGTGAAGTAGCCGAACGGGTAGAGGTACTTGCGGCCGGGCTTCGTGCGGTCGAGGGGAATCACGTACTCGTAGCCGTGGCTGCTCCCGACCCAGCAGAAGAAGTGGTCCTCGCCGTTCTCCGTCCAGCGGTTGTGAATGAGCGCTCCGCTGCCGTCGGCCGACCGCTCGAACAGCGCCGGCTGCCCGTCTTCGCCGGTGACGAGCGAGTACTGCACGCCGGCCGGCGCCGCGCCCTCGGTGCGGTACTGCACGAGCGTCTTCAGCGAGTCGCCGCGGTCGACGAGCTTTCCTCCGTGGAGAAACATCGACGCGCAGCTCGAGGTGGCGAGCACCGTGACGGCAGCACAGAGGTGGAAGAGAGGACGCATGCTCGAGGCTCCTTGAGATGGGTGAGGCTCGAACGGTGAGCACTGCACGTGCCGCGGCGGCCACGGGAGAATCCGCGCGCTTGGCGACGCGTCGCGCCCGCGCTGAACGGTTCAACCCTCGGGCTGAACGGTATGCCGCGCAGGTAGGCGAAGCACGCGCACCTGCGCACCGGCCGCGGTGTCCGCGCGGCGGCAGGACTACGCGGCGCGCGCCCACGCCTGGCGCGTGCGCAGCTCGTCGACCGGCAGCTCACCCTTCTCGACGAGCCCCGTCGCCGCGTCGACGATGCGGTACGCGATGGTGCGGCCGAACAGCGGCTGCGACTCGACGAAGATGCAGCGGCACTCGCCCGGCTCGAAGCCGCACTGCCGCTGAATCGCCTTCAGCAGCTGCTCGTGGTGCAGGTGGCCCTCGCCGAAGTTCCAGCCGAGCGCGAGGCCCGCCATCACCTCGCCCTCGACCCACGTGTAATCCTCGAGGCGGTCGACCGCCTTCGGCACCAGCAGCGGCAGCGCCCGCCCGTGCAGGTGCATCAGCCTGAACGACATGACCTTGCTGAACAGGCCCATCGTCGTCTTCTCGTCGTAGAGGCGGCGCAGCTGGTCGATGACCCACGGGCTCGACTTCGTGAGCTTCTCGAGCTTGACGTGCGCGTCGCCCTTCAGGAACCAGATCGACCACGCCCAGTTGCCCGCGTAGTAGCGCATCGCGAGCAGGAACGAGATTCGCGCGGGGAAGAAGTTCCCGGCGAGCGGCACGCCGATGAGCATCACGCACAGGAAGACGGCGAGCGGCGGCGGCGAGATCTGCAGCAGCGACACGTCGGGGTGCGCCCAGAACAGCGCGAACGCGCCGTAGACGACGATGACGTTCCACTCGAGCGGCACGCCCATCGGCACGTTGCTGGTGATGTAGCCGTGCAGCATCAGCATCAGCACCATCGCCGCGACGGGCGGGACGCCGAGCGGCGTGAGCAGGAACGCGATGGGCACTCCGAGCTCGAGCGCGGTGCCCAGGTGGCTCATCAGCGTCGCGAGCCGCGACGGCCGCAGGTCGGTGGGAAACGACCGGTACATCGCCTTGCGCAGCCAGGCGAAGCGCGTCAGCGGGCCGTTGCTCGTCATCACGCAGACGACGGTCGGGAAGTGGTGGTTGAGCTTCGAGACGCCCGCCCAGAACCACAGCGCGAGCTGCACCGCCTTCGCGCCCGCGATCCACTGCGGCATGAACGCGAAGCACACCAGCATCACCCAGAAGTGCTCGGCGCGGGCCGCGAGGAACAGCGTCTTGTCGAGCACGCCCAGCACCGGCACGAGCACGATGATGGGCAGCAGCTCGCTCGCGCCCATCTGCGGAGCGACGAGCGCGCGCACCAGGCAGACGAGCAGCGCGGCGTACAGCCCGACGTCGAGCCACGAGCGGGTGTCGCGGCCGCGGCCGAAGAGCGGCAGCTTCGTGGTGCCGGGGCGGAGGAAGTAGAGCGCTCCGCCGAACGGAGGCAGGTAGCGCGCGGTGAGCGGCCCGCTGCCGCAGCCGAGGCCGCAGACCTCGAACAGCATGCTCCAGGCGATCGCCTTCTGGAACGCGAGCGGTGTCAGCCACCAGCTGGCGATGTCGGAGACCTGGCCGACGCCGAAGGTGCAGAACCACGCCCAGCCGAGGACGTAGAGGAAGATCTTGAGCAGGTAGACGACGTAGATGCCGAGCGGTGAGCCGTAGCCGTCGAGCGCCCAGGCCTCGCACGACTGGCGGCCGCGCTCCTCGAACGGCGCCTTCAGCCAGACCAGCGGGTCGTACGGAGGAGGCTTCGGGTCTAGCAGGCCCACGTTTCGATTCTCTCAGCTCCTCTGGCTCGCTCAACTGCCCCCTCACCCCGGCCCTCTCCCCTACGAGGGGAGAGGGGGCACTTCACGGACCTTCGCGATCGCCTTCTTGTTCTTGAGCCCGAGGCGCTGGGCTTCGGTGAGGCTCGCTTCCATCGCGGAGCGGTCACCGCGCTTCGCCGCCACCACGGCGAGGTTGAGGTGCGGCACGGCGTAGTCTCTGTCGCGCTCGAGCGCCGAGCGGAACGAGGCGTCGGCGAGGTCGAGCTTGCCGTTCTCGAGGTGCACGACGCCGATGTTGTTGCGCGCGATCGCGACCGGGTCGCGCGTGTAGATGCCGGCCGCGAGCCAGCTGAAGCGGCGCTTCCACTCGGAGCGCTGCAGCTCCTGCTCGAACGCCTGGAAGCTCTGGATGGCGTCGACCCACCGCTTCTTCTTCAGCGCGCGGCGGCCCGCGAAGAACTCGCGCGAGACCGCGTACGAGAAGGCCGCGGCCGCGAGCAGCAGCACGATGAACGGCAGGCGGACGGTTCCGGGCAGCACGTTGCCGAGCACCAGGCACGCGACCCAGAACGCCGCGAAGGCGAGGCGATTGCGCGTCGGCCGGCTCATCTTCTCGGCGCTCGAGAGCCGCGAGTGGAGTCCACGCGCGCAGGGTACCTCGCCGCGGGGCGGCTGCGGATTTTCAGCGCTTGCGCTGGCGCCGGGGCTGCTCGGGCAAGCGGGCCTCACTCGCGGTACACTTGGAGGGGTCTATGAAGGAGAACGGTGAGGTTACGCTTGCTGACGTCGTGGCGAGCATCAAGCAGCTGGGTGACCGCTTGGACGCCCGCATCGACAAGCTCGACGACGACTTGAACGGGCGCATCGACCAGCTCGAGAAGGCCGTGAACCGACGGTTCGATGGCGCGCTCAAGATGCTCGGCGGCTACCACCGCGACCACGAGCGCCGCATCACCGCGCTCGAGAAGAAGAAGGCCGGCTGAGCTACAGCGGAATGTTGCCGTGCTTGCGCGGCGGGTTCTCCTGCCGCTTGTCCTTCAGCATCTCCAGCGCGCGGATGATCTTCGACCGCGTCGCCTCGGGCCGAATCACCTCGTCGATGTACCCGAGCTCGGCGGCCTTGAACGGGTTCGCGAACTTCTCGCGGTACTCCGCCACCAGCCGCGCCTTCTCGGCGACCGGGTCCTTCGCGCCGTCGAGCTCCTTGCGGAACACGATGTTCACCGCGCCGTCGGGCCCCATCACCGCGATCTCGGCCGTCGGGTACGCGTAGTTGATGTCGGCCCGAATGTGCTTCGACGCCATGACGTCGTACGCGCCGCCGTACGCCTTGCGCGTGATGACCGTCACCTTCGGCACCGTGGCCTCGGCGAACGCGTAGAGCAGCTTCGCGCCGTGCTTGATGATGCCGCCCCACTCCTGCGTGGTGCCGGGCAGGAAGCCGGGGACGTCGACGAACGTCACCAGCGGGATGTTGAAGCAGTCGCAGAACCGCACGAAGCGCGCCGCCTTCACCGACGCGTCGATGTCGAGGCAGCCCGCGAGCACCGCCGGGTTGTTCGCGACGATGCCGGTGGTGCGCCCGTTCATGCGCGCGAAGCCGACGACGATGTTCTTCGCGTAGTGCTCCTGCACCTCGAAGAAGTGCTTGTGGTCGACGACGAGCTTCACGAGCTCCTTGATGTCGTACGGCCGGTTCGGGTTCGACGGCACGAGCGACGCGAGCGCGGGCTCCTCGCGCGCCGGGTCGTCGTCGGTGGCGCCCGCCGGAGCCAGGTCGACGTTGTTCGACGGCAGGTACGAGAGCAGCTCGCGCGTCAGCACGATCGCCGCCTGCTCGTTCTCGGCGGCGAAGTGCGCCACGCCCGACTTCTGGTTGTGCGCCACCGCGCCGCCGAGCGCCTCCTTCGAGACCTCCTCGTGCGTCACCGTCTTGATGACGTCGGGGCCGGTGATGAACATGTACGACGTGTTCTTCGCCATCACGATGAAGTCGGTGATGGCCGGCGAGTAGACCGCGCCGCCCGCGCACGGCCCCAGGATGACCGAGATCTGCGGCACCACGCCGCTCGTCAGCGTGTTGCGCAGGAAGATGTCGGCGTAGCCGGCGAGCGACTCGACGCCTTCTTGAATGCGCGCGCCGCCCGAGTCGTTGAGGCCCACGATCGGAGCGCCCACGCGCACCGCGAGGTCCATCACCTTGCAGATCTTCTGCGCGTACGCGCCCGAGAGCGAGCCGCCGAAGACGGTGAAGTCCTGCGCGAACACGAACACCTTGCGGCCGTCGACGGTGCCGTAGCCGGTGACGACGCCGTCGCCCGGGATCTTCTTGTCCGCCATGCCGAAGTCGGTGGCGCGGTGGGTGACGAGCTTGTCGAGCTCCTGGAAGGAGCCGGGGTCGAGGAGCAGGTCGATGCGCTCCCGCGCCGTCAGCTTGCCGGCCTCGTGCTGCTTGGCGATGCGGTCTTTGCCGCCCCCCAGCTCGGCCTGTTCTTCGAGGGTCTTCAGGCGGGCGCGCAGGGGGTCGGCGTCGAGCTTGTCCAGAGAGGCGGGCATGGCGCGGCACGTCTAGCGCGTTTTCGCGCGATGCAATAAGCCTCGTGATCTGACGATGCGCAGGGCGTACCTCGTGTTCCTCTCGGCGCTGCTCCTGGCGTGCCCTTCGGGCCGCGACCCGTCGTTCTTCCGCATCGTGCAGTTCAGCGCCGTCGACAAGCTGCAGCTCGCCGACGCCTGGGTCTACTTCGCCGAGGGCGATGGCCTGAAGCGCGTCGAGAAGGCCGCCGCGACGCCGATGGTGCAGATGGTGCACATGGGCCCGATCACCGACTTCGCCGTCGTTCCCGGTCACGTCTACATCGCCGGCCCGCAAGGCATCGGCCACTACCCCATCATGCCGAACGGAATGCTGGGCGCGCCGGGCAACATCAGCTCCGACACCGCGCTCGCGATCGCGGCCGACAAGACCGGCGTCAGCTGGGTCACCTGCTCGACGCTGACGCACGCGACCCCCGACGGCACGGGCCAGATCACGGTGCCGATGCCGGGGCCCTGCGCGGCCACGAGCACGCAGCTCGTGCTCGACTCGAGCACCGCGTACGGCGTCGCCGGCAAGGGCGAGTGGTGGGCGTCGCGCTCCGGGAGCGACGTGGTGTTCTTCGCGAACGAGCCGTGCCAGCAGATCGCGGCGGCCGCGGGCTGGCTGTACTGCGCGAACGGGCCGCAGGGGCTCACGCGGTTCAGCGTGGTGCGCAAGGAGGTCGAGCAGGTGCTCAACGGCGACGTCCACGCATTCGCCGTCGGCGAGAGCCGCATCTACGCCGGCATGGGCGCGGACCTGGTGTCGTCTCCGCGCAACTCGACGCAGGTCGAGGTGCTCGGCACGCTGGCCTCGATCTCGGCGATCTCGGTCGACGCCGCGAACGTGTTCTTCGTGAACACCGAGGGCAACCTCGGGCTGCTGCTGCGTACCTCCCAGTGAGATTCACCGAGCTGCCGGAGCTGCCGCCGCGCTCGCACGACTTCTCGACGCTGGAGCGCAGGTCCGTCGCGGTGCCGCTGCCCGGCCGCGCGCCCATCACGCTGTCGTACGTGACGAAGGGCCAGGGGCCGCTCTTGCTCCTGGTCCACGGGCTGCTGACGTCGGCGTACTCGTGGCGGTACGTCATCTCTCCGCTCGCGCGCGACTACACCGTCGTCGCGGTCGACCTGCCCGGCGCCGGCAGGTCCGACGCGCCCGCCGATTACAGCGCCTCGCCCCAGTCTCTCGCCGAGCTGCTCGACGGCTTCGTGAAGGCGCTCGGCCACGAGCGCGCCTACGTGGTGGGCAACTCGATGGGCGGCTACGTGACGCTGTGGTGGGCGCTGAAGCACCCGGAGCGGTTCGACCGGCTGTTCATCATTCACTCGCCGGGCTTCCCCGAGCTCCGGCTGTACGCGCTGCACGGGCTGCTGTCGCTCGGGTTCGGCTGGCTGCTCGAGTGGCTCGCCCGCGTGCCCGAGCAGTTCGCGCTCGACAACTGCCACTACCACGACATGACGCTCATCAGCCGCGAGCAGACGCGCGAGTACGGAGCGCAGCTCGCCGACGACGCCCGCCGCGAGTGCTTCCGCCGGAACCTGTGGGAGACGATGAGCCCGTGGGAGATGCGGAAGCTGCCCGCGGCCGTGCGCGCCGCCGGCGGGAAGCTGCCGAAGACGAAGCTGCTCTGGGCCCGGGAAGATGCGCTGGTGAGCCCGAAGTTCGGGCCGCGGTACCAGGCGCTGCTCGGCGGCGCAGAGCTGGTGTGGCTCGACGAGTCGAGCCACTTCACGCAGGTCGACTCGCCCGAGCGCACGGTCGAAGAGATTCTGAGCTTCCGGTAGCGGTCGGGGTCGCGGTCTGGGTTGGGGCTGGGATTTGGGCACGGTTTCGTTCGAGGGGAGGGTGCCGCGTTCGTTCAAGGGCCAGTGCCGCGGCGGCGGCCGGGCCCATTCCGCAGCCCCAACGCCGTCCCGTGAACGAACGCGGCACCGTCCCCCTGCACTCACCCGTCGACCTTCCCCAGCCCCCACCCGCCGACCTTCCCCAGCCCCAACCCTAATACTCGGGGCCAGAGTGAGCGCCGAGCTTCGCGGTCGCCTTCTCCCACGTCGCCTCCTTCTCGGACCCCATCCAGTGCATCGCGACGCTGCCGCCGCGGCTCACCTCGCCGATGGAAGCGACCGCGGTCTTGTGCGCGTCGCTCGCCACGAAGGCGTACATCGCAGCCTCGTCTTCCCAGACCGTCAGGGTGCGCGCGGTGAGGCACTTCTCCGAGAAGCCGAGCTGCACCGCGACGAGCCCGGGCTGGTTCATGAGCTGCATCGAGATGGGCGCGCTGAGCGCGCGGAACCGCATCTGCGACGGCTCGTCGCGCTTGTTGCGCAGGTACGTGCTGCTGATGGCGTACGGCTTGCCGGCGGCCGGCGCCTTCACCGTGCCGTCGCCCGCGACGCCGGGGCCGGCGAGCGGGCCCGCGTACGCGAGGTCCGACTCGAGCAGATCGGCGCGGCACGACGGGTCTTCGGCGGGCTCACGCGAGCAGGCGGCGGCGACCAGCAGCAACGGAAGAATGCGGTTCATGGGTGGGCTCCTCGTCAGTACTTCAGGTTGATGGTGAACGACCGCGACTCCGCCTCGCCGAGCGTGACCTTCGACTCGTCGAACGTCGGGGCCCGCGTGCCGGGGTACACGTTGTTCGTCGCGCCGTAGCCCTCGGTCGGCGCGCCGACGAAGTTCGTGTCGAGCTGCCCGTCGCCGTCCTCGTCGTGCTGAACCGCGACCGCGTAGTCGCCGGCCGGAATGCCGGCCCACTCGCAGTGCATCGGCCGCTGCGCGGCGGGGAACTGGTGCGCGCCGTTCACGATCGGCGACGGCCCGGGAAAGCCCTCGCCGGCGTTGAATAGCGAGCAGCCGACGACGCCCATGTCGCTGCGCAGGCCCTCGATGTCGACGGCGAGCGTCGAGCTCCCGGCGGGCAGGGTGATGGTGGGCATCGGGCTCGTCGGACCGCGCCCGCCACAGGCGGCGAGCACGCACAGCACGGCAAAGCGTTTCATGGGTGAAGCTCCTCTTTGGGGTGAACGGCCGCGAACAGCAGGGTGTCGAAGCGGCGGCCGAGTCGCTTCGAGGTGAAGTCCTTCGCGCGCGCGTAGGCGCGGACGTCGACGGCGCCGGCGGCCGGTGCGTCGCCGAGCGTCACCGCGTTCACGTGGGCGCCGTCGGGGCGCTCGAGCTCGAGGTAGGTGTAGCCGCCGGTCAACCAGGCGTGCACCACGACCGCCGAGAACCGCTCGTCGACGCGCTCGGCGGCGAGCAGCGGGTTCTTCGGGGTCAGCGGCGTCGTGATGAGCAGCAGCGCAATCAGTCGTTCCATGACGGTGCAGAAAGTACGCGCCGCCGCCGCCGCCGCCGGGCTGCGCCGACCGGTGGCGCCCGGCCGCCGACGAACGGCATGAAACGGCCGATGAAAGGCAGCCCCCGAGCTGGCACTCTCACGCGCGTGCCGGCCAGGGACCTGCCCATTCGCACCTCCGTCGTCGCCGCGATCCTCGCGCGCGTCGCCGAGGCCGGCGCCGACGCCGGCGCCCTCGCCGCCGAGCTGAAGCTGCCGGAGGGCTGCGCCACCGAGCCCGAGGTCGTGCTGCCGCTCTCGACGCTCGAGCGGCTGTACGAGCGCGCCGCCGAGCTCACGCGAGACCGCGACTTCGGCCTGAACCTCGCGGCGAGCTACCCGCGCGGCACCTACGGGCTCGTCGAGTTCATCGCGCGGCACTCGCCGACGCTGCGCGACGGCTTCCAGCGCATCGCGCGCTACGCGTCGATCATGAACGACCGCGTGAAGGTCACGTTCACCGAGCGCTCAGGCGCGGCGCGCTTCGAGCACCAGGTGGTCGGGCGCCCGCGCGGCTACGGCAGGCAGGGCAACGAGTTCTTCGTCCCCGCCGTGCTGATGCAGGCGCGGCTACTCGCCGGCGAGCCGCTGCAGCCCACCCGCGTGTGGTTCGCGCACGAAGAGCCGCCCGACGTCACGCTGCACGTCAGCCTGCTCGGCACCGAGCGGCTGCGCTTCGAGGCGGGCTCGAACGGCTTCGAGCTCACGAGCGAGCAGGCGGCGCTGCCGATTCCGTCGGCCGACCCGCCGCTCTTCTCGACGCTGTCGGCGCAGGCCGAGCGGGCGCTGAGGGACGCTCCGGTGCCGGGCGCGCTCGCGGATCAGGTGCGGGCGCAGCTCGAGGCGCGGCTCGACGAGGCCCCCGACATTCCGAGCGTCGCGGCCCGGCTGCACATGAGCGCGCGCACGCTCCAGCGCCGCCTGAGCGAAGAGGGCACCACGTTCGCGCGCGTGCTCGACGCGTCGCGCGAGCGCATCGCGTGCGAGCTCTTGCGCGACCCGGCGGTCGGCCTGTCCGAGGTGGGCTTCCGCCTCGGCTACGCCGACCTCCCCGCGTTTCTGCGCGCGTTCAAGCGGTGGACGGGCAAGACCCCGAGCGCGTGGCGCCTCGGTGTGACGTAGCGGTGGCGTGAAAGGGAAGCGCTTCTGGCGCCCGCGGCCAAGGCTGGCCACCGCGCGCCGAGCTACCACTCCCGCCATGCGCACCCTCACACTCGCCGTGCTGCTCACCGCCTGCGGGCCGGACGCCGTCGTCACGCGGGGCTTCGACGCCGCGCTCGAAGACACCTCGGCCGCGCTCAGCGCTCCGGCGCGACTCGACTGGAGCCTGTTCCCCGACCACCAGCAGTGCCTCGCCGCGATCCAGCGCTTCTACCCGGCGAAGTTCGGTGCCCGGGTGCCGCTCGCGCGCGGGTCGTGGACCGGCGGCTGCGCGCCCGACGGCGCGTGCCACATCTGGCTCGACGACCTTCCCGACCCCGCCGTCTGGGAGCGCATTCCCTACGCCGCGAGCCGCCGGCCGAGCGCCTGGGATCTCGTCGTCTACCCGCCTTCGGCCACGAACCCGTATGGCCACGTCGCGTCGGTCGATCACGTCGACGCCGCCGGCAACGTCTTCGTGATGGACGCGAACTTCAACGGCGACGAGCGCAAGGCGGCCCGCCCTCACACCGTGGCGCGGGCGCCGTACGGCTGGTACCACCTCCGCGCGCTCGGCAGCGGCAGCCGCACCGCGCGCCACGACTTCGACGGCGACGGCTGCGCGGACCTGTGGGGCCGCACCGCCGACGGGCAGCTGTCGCTCTACTCCGGCGACTGCGGCACGAGCTTCCGCCGGGAAGACCGCCGCATCGGCAGCGGGTGGACGGGTCTCACCGCCGTCTCGGCGTCGTCCGACTTCGACGCAGACTCCTGCGCCGACGTCATCGCGCGCGCGCCCGACGGGCGGCTGCTGCGCTACAGCGGCACGTGCACCGGCAGCTTGAACGACGCCGCGGTCATCGGCACGCAGTGGCAGGCCCTGTCGCTCGTCACGGCGGTCGACGACCTGAACGGCGACGGCTGCGGCGACGTCGTCGCGCGCGCGCCGGACGCGCGGCTGCTGCTGTTTCCCGGCAACTGCCGCGGGGGCTTCGCGAGCGAGGCCGTGGTCATCGGCCACGGCTGGGGCAACCTGAACGCGCTCCTCGGAGGCGACTACACCGGCGATCGCTGCGGCGATCTGCTCGCGCGCCACGCCGACGGCCGGCTGCTGCTGTTCGCCGGCGACTGCGCCGCGCACCTCGCCGAGGCCACCCCGGCCGGCCACGGCTGGGCACCGTTCGACGCGCTGCTCGCGCGCGACTGGGACGGCAACGGCTGCACCGACGTCATCGGCCGCCTGCCTGGCGGCGCGCTGCGGCTGTACCGCTCGAGCTGCCGCGGCCTCGACGACGGCCTCGACATCGGTTCGGGCTTCGACGGCTTCGTGTCGCTCCACTAGATTGCCGCGGTGCCGACCGTCTGGCGCACCGAGAGCGACGAGCCCGAGCCGGCGCGCGTGGTCGAGGTCGACGACCGCCTGCGCGCCGACGATGCGCTGAGGCGCGTGAAGCGCGGCGAGCACCTGCTCTACACCGGCGACTTCCACAACGCGCGGCAGCTGCTCACCGCGATGGCGCGCCGGCTCGAGACGCCCTCGCGCGCGAAGTCGGCGCTCGCGGCCTTCCGCGAAGAACGCGAGGCGCGGGCCCGCGAGCACCAGACGCTCTCGCGCGTGCTCGTGGCGCTCGACGCCGACTACCGGCTGTCGCTCACTCGCGCGCCCGACGTCGCCGCCGCGTGCCGCGACGCCTGGGGCGAGAGCGGCGGTACGACCAGCCAGGTCGCGCTCAAGACGCTGCTCGGCATCATCGGCGCTGCGCAGTGGCGGCAGAAGGGCGTGCAGGTGCCGGGCCTGAAGGGCGCGCTGCACCCGCGCTGGGGCGTCTTCTCGCCGACGCGCACCGAGTACGTCGACCTCTTGCGCCGCGTTCCGCCCGAGCGCGTCGAGGGCGCGCGCGTGTTCGACATCGGCACCGGCACCGGCGTGCTGTCGTTCGTGCTGCTCCAGCGCGGCGCGGCCTCGGCCGTCGGCACCGACGTCGACGAGCGCGCGGTGCAGAGCGCGAACGAAGACGCGAAGGCGCTGGGGCTCGGCAAGCGCTTCCGCGCCGAGCTGCGCGACCTGTTCCCCGACGGCCAGGCCGACCTCGTCGTCTGCAACCCGCCGTGGATTCCCGAGGCGCCGAAGAACCGCGTCGACCGCGCGGTGTACGACGAAGACGGCGCGATGCTGCGCGGCTACCTCGCGGGGCTCCCCGCGCACCTCGCCCCCGGCGGGCAGGGCCTGCTGCTCTACTCGGACCTCGCCGTGCTGCTCGGGCTGCGCTCCGCCACCTGGCTCGACGAAGAGCTCGCGCGCGCCGGCCTCACCGTGGGGTGGAAGCACTCGGCGAGCGCGTACCACGCGAAGGCGAAGACGAAGCTCGACCCGCTCCACTCGACGCGCGCGAGAGAGGTCACGACGCTCTACGCGCTGCGGCCCGGCTGAGCTCAGGGCTGCGGCGGCACGCGCTCGACGCGCTTCAGCATCGCCTCGGTGCCGCTGACGACGAACTCCTCGTCGAACCACAGCGCCTCGAGGCCTTCTCTCTTCGCGACCTCGAGCCCCTTCTGCGGCCCGAGCACGAACAGCGCGGTCGCCCAACCGTCGGCGAGCAGCGCGTCTTTCGCGAGCACCGTCACCGACGCCGTGCCGCGCGACGGGTAGCCCGTCTTCGGGTCGATGATGTGGTGGTACCGCACGCCGTCCTTCAGGAAGTACTTCTGGTAGTTCCCGCTGGTGGCGACGCCCTCGTCGTGAAGCTCGAGCGTGCCCCAGATGCCGCCTTCCTTCGGGTCGCGAATCCCCACCCGCCACGGCCGATCGGGGCGCTTGCCGCGCGCGCCGCCGTCGCCGCCCACGAGGACGAGGTGGTTCGGAAAGCCCCTCGCCACCAGCGCCGCCGACGCGCGGTGCGCCGCATAGCCGTCGCCGAGCGCGCCGAGGCCCACGCGGGTGCCGGCGCGGTCGATGAACGCGGTCTGCTCCTTCGCGTCGAGCTTCAGCGACGGGTAGCCGACGAGGGGCAGCTTCGCGGCGAGCTCCTCCTTCGTGGGCATGCGCGGCGCGTCTTGCTTGAAGCTCCACAGGCCGGCGAGCGAGGCGAACGTGACGTCGAACGCGCCGCCCGAGGCCTCGCTGAGCTTCCGCGCCATCGACAGCAGCTCGAACAGCTCGGAGCTCACCTTCATCGGAGCCGCGCCCGCCTGCTTGTTCAGCTGCCCGAGCTCGCTGGTGTCGCGCCAGTCGGAGAGCACGTCGTCCATGCGCTCGACCTCGGCGAACGCGGCCTCGAAGGCCTGGTTCAGCTCGACCGACTCGGGGGCGGCGACCGTGATGGTGACGGTGGCGCGAATGGTGCGCTCTCGAACGACGACGCCCGCAGGCGGCGCCGAGGGCGGCCCCGCGTCGGGCGGCGCGGCTGCCGGCCGCTTGCAGGCACAGACGGCGAGGCAGGCGGCGACGGCGAGCAGGCGCACGGGCTCAATACTGCAGGAACACCTTCGCGTACGCGACGTCGTTCGGCAGCGTCGGCGAGTACGAGCGCTTCGGGTTCTTCGTGAACTGGTACGCGATGATGAACGCGAGCTTCGGGCTCCCGATCACGATCGCCGGCTCGAGCGTCTCGATGTCGTCGTCGTTGTTCGCCGTGTTGTCGCCGTTCATTCGCCCGAAGCGCACGCGCAGCGCCGCGATGTCGAACAGCCGCACCGTGAGCTCGCCGTACCAGCCGGCCTTCGCGACCGCGAACTGCGTGATGCCCTGCTGCACGTTGTCGTCGGCGAACTGCAGCTCGCCGCGCGCCCACTCGCCGCGCAGGCCGATGCGGTTCAGCACGGGCAGGTTGATCGCGCCGACCGGCAGCGCGCCGCCGACCGCGTAGAACAGCGCGCCCTTGTTGTTCTCGGCGTTCCACAGCGAGTGGTACGCGCTGCCGATGAGGCGAATGCCCTTCGGCAGGCCGATGATGAGGCGCCCGCCGAGGCCCTTGCCGAAGTTGTTGTCGTTGAGCGATCCGGCCGCGATGACGGGGCTCATCGTGCCGCCGAAGCCGTTCACCACGTAGGCGTCGTACTCGACCGTCACGTACTTGCTGTCGATCAGCAGGTGGTTCACGCCGATGCCGTAGTCGCCCCACGTCTCGGGCAGGAAGCGCGACTGCTGGTCGACCCGGCCGCCGATGATGTGGTGGAAGTTGTTGGTGCCGAAGGGGATGAGCATCTTGCCCACCTTGATGAGAAACGTCGGCGTCACCGCGAACGCGATCTCGTAGAACGCCGGGTCCGGAGCGATGTGCAGCTGCAGCGACACCCGGTCCGTCACGTTCAGCATCAGGATCGCGAGCGTGTGGTTCGGGTAGAACGTCAGCGCCTGCGAGCCGACGTTGTGCAGCAGCAGCAGGTCCACGATGAGCTTCCAGCCGACGTCGCCCGGCGCGCCCTTGCCGGGCCGCCCGGGTGGGCCGCCCGGCGCATTCACGGGCGGCATCGTGGGAGCCGGCGGCGCCAGCTTCGCGTCCATCTTCTTCTCTTCTTCGTCGAAGTCGGTGACGACCTCCTCCGTCGTGTCGGAGGGCGCAGCGGGAGGCGCAGCGGGCTTCGGCGCCGGCGCGGGCTCGGGAGCAGGTGCGGGCGCAGGCTCCGCAGGGGCCGCGACGGGCTCCGGCTCCGGAGCGGGAGCAGGCTCGACGACCGGAGCGGGAGCGGGCGCCGGCTTCGGCTTCGGCGGCCTCTTCCTCGCCGCCGCGGCGTCGGCCGCGAACGCGGCGAGGAGCATGACCGTGAAGAACGAGCGCACGGCGAAAGCCTGGGGCCGCGCGCACCCTCGGGCAATTTTCCTGCCGGTGCGGCTATCGGCGCAGCCAGCCCATGAGCCGCTTCAGCGGCGACGTGGCGTCGGCGGGCATCAGCTCTTCGGGAGCGAGCTTCTGGACCCGCCGGCGCTCTTCGTCGGCGTCGGGAGGAAACAGCGAGTCCATCAGCGCGGCGAGCGAGGCCTTGCACGCGTCGACGTCGGGCACCATCGCCAGCAGCTCGTCGCGCAGGTCGGCCATGCTCGGGTACCGCTCGACGGGCGACTTCGCGAGCGCGCGCGGGAGCACCTCGGCGAGCGCCTCGGGCACGTCGGGGCGCAGCCGCCGCACCCCGACGGGCTCGGCCTGGATCACCTTGTTGAGCAGCTCGACGTCGCTCTTTCCCGAGAACGGGAGCTGGCCGCCGAGCATCAAGTACAGGTTCACGCCGAGCGCCCACACGTCGGTCGCCGGAGTGACCGGCCCGCCGCGCGCCTGCTCGGGCGCGACCCAGGCCGCCGTGCCGCGGAGCGTGCCGGGCGTCGTCGTCGACTCGATGCCGACGGCGCGGGCGATGCCGAAGTCGATGACCTTCACGCCGCCGGCGTAGCCGATGAGCAGGTTCTTCGCGGTCACGTCGCGGTGCACGAGGTGCAGCGGGCGGCCGTCGGGGTCGCGCAGTGAGTGCGCCGAGTCGAGGCCGGCGGCGGCCTCGCACGTGATGTACGCGGCGAGCTCGGCGGGCATGGCGCTCTTGCGGCCGGCGAGAGCCATCATGACGTCGGCGAGCGTGCGGCTGGCGAAGTACTCCATCGCGATGAACGGGCGGTTGCGGTCGAAACCGACGTCGGTGATGCGGGCGACGTTCGGGTGATCGATCTGCGAGACGAGCCGCGCCTCGTTCATGAACAGCGCGACGACGTCGCGATCTCTCGCCCGCGAGGCGTGCACCGTCTTCAGCACCACCGGCCACGGCGACCCTTCCGCGCGCGCGATGAACAGCTCGGCCATGCCGCCGTCGCCGAGCTTCCCCGTGATCTCGTAGCGGCCGAGCCGCACGCCCGCGTCGAGCGGGGCCACGGGCGGGGCCTCGAACCGCATCGGCTGCGTGGGGACGTCGGCGGACCCGAGCCGCGCGTCGTCGTCGTCGCCCACGGTGACGGGGCGTTTCAGCTCGGGGCTCGTGACGGCGGCGGTCAGGTCCACCCGCGCGAGGGCTTCGGCGAACGCCGCCGCGCTCGGAGGCCGCTTGCCCGGAGCGGCCGACAGCGCCGCGCGCACGAGCGCGTCGACCGCCGGCGGCACCTCGGGGTTCAGCCGCGACGGAGGCTGCGCGCCGTCGACGATCGCCACGAGCAGCTGCCGCACCGACTCGGCGCGGAACGGGAGCACGCCGGTGAGCGCCTCGTAGAGCAGCACGCCGGCCTGAAACACGTCGGAGGCAGGGCCCAGCGGCCGGCCCTCGAGGGCCTCGGGCGGCAGCCACGCGAGCCGCTCGGGCCGGGTCTCGAACGCGGCGCCGAACCCGGTGAGCCGCGCGGCCCCATCGGCGCCGAACAGCACGTTGCTGGGCCTCAGGTCGCCGTGCAGCACGGTGAGCGCGCGGCCCTCGTCGTCGAGGATGTACGCGTGGCAGTCTTCGAGCGTGGCGAGCACCTGGCCGACGGCGGCGAGCGTCTCGGCGACCGGCAGGTGCCGGCCCTCGCGCGCGGCCTCGATGAGGCGCTGCTCGAGCGACTGGCCCTCGACGAGCTCGGTGGCGAGCCAGCACTCCTCGGCGTCGGCGATCGCGGCGTGGACCTGCACGATGCCGGGGTGCGGGTTCAGGCTCGGAGCGAGCCGCGCCGCCGAGAGGAACCGGTCGGTCCACGCGGGGACCTCGGCGGGGTTCGCGCAGTAGCGCTTGAGCGCCACGGTCTGCCCGCGGTGCGTGGCGCGGTAGATCTCGAGCGCCTGGCCGCGGCAGTACAGCGTGCCGAGCTCGTACTCGCCGATGCGCGTGCCCTCGCGCGCGTTCGCCGGCTTCACCGGCGGGTGGAACAGCAGCCGGTGCAGGATGCGGCGCACGAGCAGCACCGCCGACGGGTCTTGCGCGAAGCGGACGCCGGCGAGCTGGCCGTCGCCGTGGCTGCGGCGCCACACGACCTGCGCGGGCACCGCGAGCAGATCGTCGGCGCCGTCGGCGCGCAGCGACAAGAGGCCCAGCGCGTTGGGGCCCGGCAGCACCTGGCCCGAGAGCAGGGCGCCGCTCTGCGAGACGTTCATGAGCTCGAACGAGGCGGCGCCGGTGAAGTTGCCGCTCGACCAGAAGACCTCGTGGCGCACCTCCATGCGCGGAGCGGTGCGCTTGCCCGAGGGAGCGGCGAGCGCGCCGAGCATGAGCTCCTCGAGCTTCGCGGTGGTGGCGGCGTCGAGGACCCGGAAGCGCAGGCCGGCGACGAAGGTGCCCTCTTGCTGCGTGCCGTGAACGCGCACCACCTCGGCCTGCAGCACCGCCGGGCCGACGTGGAGCTCCTCGAGGGTGCCGGGCGTGAGGCGGCCGGCGGTCTGGAGCGCGAGGCCGCCGGTGGAGAGGTTGATGACGCGCTCGTCGGCCCAGCCGTCGCCGGTTCTGCGCTTCGCCGCGAGGTCGACCGCGAGCCGCACGTGACGGCGAAGCTCGTTCACGGCGTGGAGTCTACGCGCGCCGCGGCGGTCAGGTCTTCGCCTCCTTGTCCTCCTTGGAATCGCGCGGCTTGACGGTCGAACGGATGCTCGCGGCCTTCTGGAGCAGATCGAACCAGAACGGTGCTCCGAACGAGATGGCGACGGCGGTCAGCAGCCAGCCCATGAACATGGTGAAGCGGGTCACTCCATCGGCCTTGCGCAGCTCGACGAGCGGAGGCTCCTGCCAGCCCAGCGGCAAGCCGAGCGCGCCGAGCTTCTTCGTGTCGGCGAGGTGCTTCTCGAACTTCTCCTTCGCGGCCTCGGCTGCCTTCACGGCATCGACGGACTCCGCCGCGCGCTCCTTGTCCTCCGCGTAGGTGTTGAGGCCCTGCTCGATGTACGCGTTCGCCGCCCTGGCGACGCCCTCGCGCAGCGCGCCGTTCGTCGAGAGGGCGCGCGCGACCTCGATGGTGTCGGCGTTCACGGCCGCCGCGAGCGCGAACCCGATGCCCACGAGCCACCACTGCGTGCGTCGCTTGAAGGCTCCGGACGCGCGGCTCATGGAGGCGTTGAACCAGGTCTCCACGCCCGTGCGGAACCTGGTCAGATCGCCCTGCGCCGAGTTGAGCAGCGCGAGCAGGGTGCGGTTGAGCGGCGCGTTGGGGTTCGCTTCGAGCGTGGTCCGCAGGGCTTCGATCGTGAGCGGAGGCGGGGCGGCGGCCGGCGCGGCGGCAGCAGCGGCAGGCGGCGCCAGCTCACCGCGCTGAACCGAGTCGAGCAGCGCGAGCACGAACTCGGGAGCGGGCATGTACGAAGGGGGCCGCTTGCCGACCTTGAGCGAGCGGATGATCGGGTTGTCGAGGAGCTTGTCGCGCAGGGCGGCGCTCCCGAGCATGCGCTCGATGGCCTTGCCGAGGTCGCGCGATCGAAAGCGGAGGATCGACTCGATCACCTCCATGGCGGCCGAGCACAGCAGGCTCAGCAGCAGGTACAGAAAGATGAGCCCAATCGCGACGTCGAGCAGTACGAGCATCGTCCCCTCCGCGCCGCGATCGTACGCCGGGGCGGGCTACCCGAACAGCTGCATCAGCTCGGCAGGTGGAGTGACCTCGAGCTGTTCGAACCGGCAGTCCTTCGGCTCCTTGTCTTTGCGCCAGCGCTGGAAGTGAGCGACGTGGCGGAAGCGGCGGCCCTGCATGTGGTCGTACGAGACCTCGGCGACGAGCTTCACCGCGAGCGGCTCCCACGACATGTCCTTGCCCGCGTTCCACCGGTTGCCGAAGCCTTGCGGCTCTTCGCCGAGCGCGTCGGCCCAGTCCTTCCACGGGTGGGGGTCGTCTTTGCCCAGCCGGTAGGGCTCGAGCTCCTTCACGAGCTCGGCGCGGCGGGCCTTCGAGAACGCGCCGCAGACGCCGACGGGCTGCAGTTGGTCGCCGTCGTAGAGCGCGAGCACGAGCGAGCCGACGAGCGTGCCCTTGCCGTTCTTGAACCAGCGGAAGCCGGGCACCGCGCACTCGGCGGTGCGCTGGTGCTTCACCTTCAGCCACGCGCGCTTGCCCGCGAGGTACGCCTGGCCCGGGGGCTTCGCGATGACGCCGTCGAGGCCCGCACCCTCGAAGCGGTTGAACCAGTCGGTCGCGACGGCGCGGTCTTGCGTGGCGGGGGTGACGTGCACCGGGGCCTTCGCGTGGGCGAGGGCCTCGACGAGCTTGCTGCGGCGCTCCGACTGCGGGCGCTCGCGCAGGTCTTCGTCGCCGAGGGCGAGCAGGTCCCACGCGACGTAGGCGCAGGGCGTCTCTTTCGCGAGCAGGGCGACTCGCGAGGCCGCCGGGTGGAGCCGCTGCTGCAAGAGGTCGAACTCGAGCCGGCCGTTCTTCGCGAGCGTGAGCTCACCGTCGAGGATGCAGCGCTCGGGCAGGTTCGCGGCGAGGGCCTCGACGACCTCGGGGAAGTAGCGCGCGAGCGGCTTGCCGTCGCGGCTCTGCAGGTAGACGTCTTTCCCGTCCTTGAAGACGAGGGTGCGGAAGCCGTCCCACTTCGGCTCGAAGAGCCAGCCGTCGCCGGCGGGCAGGGCGGCCTCGTCGGAGAGCTTCGCGAGCATCGGCTCGAGGGGCGGCTGGAACGGGAGCGTCATTCGAAGAGACGCAATCGATACCGCGGTTGTACGTTGAGCGCATCATGGACATCACCGAAGCGGTCGTCGTCGTTCTCGTCGTGGGGATCACCGTCGGCCTGCCGATGTCGGCGCTGTGCCTGCGGTTCGCCTTGAAGCCGACCATCGAGGCCTGGCTGAAGCTGCGCGAGGCCTACCTCCGCACTCCGGCGCCGGTGCCGCAGGGCGAGCTCGAGGGCTTGAAGCTCCGCGTCGCGGCGCTCGAGGCGGTGCTCGACAACCGCCTCGCCCCGTCGCCGCTCGAGCGCTCGCCGTCGCTCAGAACTGGCTTCCCAGAGTGACGATGGCGCCGGCCTGAATCGCCGGCACCTGTCCCTCGACCACCGCGCCGTCGTCGGCGGTGACGCGCACCGTGAGGGGCGCGTCCCCCAGGCCCGACTCCGCCACGAAGTAGTTGTAGTCGGTGCGCGGCAGGTTCACCCACGCGCCGCCCTGCTTGCCCTCGAGCTTCGTCACCGGCCGGCGGTGGTTGCGCGGCTGCAGCGCGAGCCAGTACGGGTTCGAGCCGTCTTTCACCTGCAGCTGCAGGTTGCCCGCGACCGGGCACGTGACCGGCTTGAGCTTCACGTTCACGCGCCCCGCGCTGAGGTCGGCGATCTTCGCGAACGACGTACGCCTCAGGTCGAGGTGGTTCGCGTCGCAGTCGGGGCAGTGGTCGACGATGCGCACCACCAGCGTGCCCTTCGGCGCCGTCACCTCGACGCACGAGCCGCACGCCGCGCTCGAAGCCCAGCCGCCGGTGTACACGGCCGCGAAGTCGTCGGCGGTGGGGTCGTAGCCGCACGCGCCGCGGCCGTCGCCGTCGTAGAACGTGATGATGCCGTCGGTCGTCTGGCCGGTCGGCAGCGCGGGCTGCTGCGGTGTCGAGGCACAGGCGGCGGCGAGAGCGAAGAGCACGAAGCGCATCGCGGCTGCCTCTACCACGCGCGGCTTCCGGGCCGCGAACGTGTCGCCGCGTACACGCGCCCAGAAACGCAACAGCCCGTGAGGGCGATCGGGCACGCGCGTTGAAGACGGCCCACGCACCATGGCCGATCCCGTCCTACCTCCGCCTCCCCGAAAGCCGACCGCCGTCGAGCGAGGCCTCAAGTGGCTCTGGAGCCAGCACGTCTTCGGCGCGCTCGCCATCGTGCTGACCGCGAGCGTGATCATCGCGGACCAGGTGAGCTCCCGCACCGACTTCGCGAGCACCGAGCTCTCGAAGGACGTCGAGTCGCGGTGGGGCGCGCCAGTGGCGCAGGCGGCTCCGAGTGTGCGGTACGTGCCGTCGGGCACCGTCTTCACCGAGCTGAAGGCGCTGCCGCTCTCGGCGCAGGACGTGAACGTCGACGCCTCGATGAACTACCGCAAGCGCGGCCTCAAGTACTTCTCGGGCTTCGACTTCGTCTTCACCGGCAAGTACGCCGTGCAGAACCCCGAGGCGCACGACATCGACGCCGTCTTCGTCTTCCCCATCGAGGTCGACAAGTCGCAGGTGCTGCTTTCGGACGTCGACTTCGAGGTGAACGGCAAGCGCGAGAGCCTCGGCCTCGCCGCCGGAGCCGACCGCCTCGTCTGGACCGGCCGCCTCGAGAAGGGGCAGGGCGCCTCGTTCGTCATCCGCTACCGCGCGCGCGGGCTCGACGCGTTCACGTACCACCTCGACCCGCAGCTCCCCGCCCGCGACTTCAAGCTGCACGTCGACGTGCAGGGCGGCGACAACTACGACTACCCGCCGTACGTGCTCTCGGCGAGCCACGTCGAAGCGAAGGACGGCCGCATCGCGCTCGACTGGGCGTACCCGTCGCTCGAGTCCGGCGTCACGCTCGGCGTCATCCTCCCGTCGCAGAAGGAATACGACCAGCTCGCCGCCACGATGGCGCGCCGCGCGCTGCTGCCCGCGCTCGCGTTCATCGGGCTGCTCTCGGTGCTCGGCCTGCGCAACAAGCGCCCGCTGCTCATCTTCGAGACGTACCTCGCCGCGGCCGCGTTCGGCTTCTTCTTCGTGCTGCTCGCGTACCTCGGCGCCTTCATGCACTTCTACGCCGCGTACGCCGTGAGCGCGCTCGGCCTCGGCGCCGCGGTCGTGCTCTACCTGAAGCGCCTCTTCCCGCAGGAGCAGTGGCCGCTGCTCGCCGGCGTGTGGTGCTCGTCGCTCGTCGTGCCGACGTTCGCCGTCGTGCTCGAGGGCTACACGGGGCTCATCTACACGCTCGAGATTCTCTCGGCGCTGCTCACCGCGATGGTGCTGATCACGCGCCCGGCCGTCCGGGCGTTTCTGACCGAGAGGCCGGCATGAACCTCCTCGCCCTGCTGCTCACCGTCACCGACCCGAGCGTCACGCTGTCGCTCGAGCAGTTCAAGGAGCTGTCCGCGAAGCAGCAGGCCGCGGCGCAGCCTCCGCCGGTCGCGGCGCTCGTCTCGGCCCAGCGCCTCACCGCGCGCCCGACCGCCGCCGGCCTCGACGTCGAGGGCCACTTCACCGTCGACGTGCTCGCGAGCACCTGGTCGACCGTCTGCGTGCTGAAGCTGGAGCCGGGCACGCAGCTCGTCGAGCTGCCGAGGCTCGTCGACGCGACGCTCGCTCCGCTGAACGGGCAGCTGTGCCTGATGTCGAAGACGCCCGGCAGCTACGCGTTCGACGTGAAGCTCTCGGTGCGCGGCTCGAGGCTCGGCGCCGGGAAGGACGCGCTGTGGAGCACCGTCGACTTCGAGGGCGAGGCGGTGCCGCAGGCCGACGGCGGGTGGACGTTCGCGCGCAAGAAGAAGGTCTTCGCCGCCGAGGAGCGCCCGCCCATGGAGCCCTCGTGCCCGCTCGCCCGCGCGCAGCTCGTCTCGACGGTCGAGGGCCACGCGCAGCTGAACGTGACGTACGCGCTGAAGCTCGACCGGGAGCAGCCGCTCTCGTTCACCGCGCCCGCGGGCTGGAAGGTCGAGCGCGTGCTGGTCAACGGCATCGCGCGCAAAGTCGGAACCGGGCTCGACCTCGTCGTCGCTCCCGGCCGGGACACCGACGCGACCGTCGAGCTGCAGCTCTCGCGCGAGCTCGGCATCTTCCACCTCTCGGGCCGGCTCGACTTCGAGCTGCCGAAGGCGTCGTGGCCGGTGGCGCAGGTCGAGGCCGCGGTGAACCTGCCCGCCGTGTTCGAGTACCGCCGCGTCGGCGGCAGCCTCGAGCCCGCGGAGGCCGCGCCGAATGCCGGCATCCCGGGCAAGCGGCTCGGCTTCCGGCAGCACCTCGTGGCGGCCTCGGCGCCGACGGTGGAGCTCGAGTACTCGGTCGACCTGACCGGCCGCTACTTCAAGGCGCGCGCGGAGTAGGAGCCCTCCGCCGCCTCGGCCTCGGCGACCGACTTGAGCATGATGAGGCCCGCGGCGAGCTCCCCGTCGTAGTGCCGCTCGAGCACGCCGAGCCCCATCAGCAGCCGGTTCCTGATGCTCGCGCGGCCGTCGAGCGACCAGGTCACGCGGGTGACGCCGGAGTACTGCGGCACGATCGAGAACCTCGCCACCGACGCCAGCGCCATCGGCCGCTCGATGAGCATCAGCAGCTGCACCACCTTCGGCGGCGTGACCCGCGTCACCGCGACGTGGCCCGCTCCGACCTGGTCGTTGCCGGACCAGGTGAGGTGCGCGCCGGGGCCAAAGCTCGCTCCGCCGTAGACCCGCTCGATGCGCGGGTCGGCGCGGTCGAACGGCGACCACCGCTCCCAGCGACGCAGGTCGGTGACGTGCCGCTCGATGAGCTCGGGCGGAGCGGCGATGTCGATGCTCCGGGCGTAGTGAAACTCGCGCGGGCGGGCGGTGATGAGCGTCACCGCCGAGACCCCGAGCACTCCGAGGATGATCAGCGCCGGTCTCATGCGGAGGCTTAATCGCGCGCTCCGCGCCGCGCGGCGGTGTTACCGATTCACGCCGCTGCCCGTCACTTGATGCCGTGATCCTCGAGCCACTCCTTCGCCGTCGCGAGGCTCTTCGGGCCCGAGTACGCGGTACTCAAGCCGAAACCGTCCTGGTACGTGATGTCGCCCTGCACCTTGGAGTGGTCCCACGTGTCGCCGGGCCGCGGCTCCTTCGCGAACTGGAACTTCCCGTCGATGGGCACGTTCTTCGCCATCATCACGAAGTCCTCCAGCAGGTCCGGGTTCGTCTTCGAGCCGTCGAGCAGCTTCTGGAACAGCTGCGGGGCCGTCATGCCCATGTGCTTCGCCACGGCGTCGAGCAGGAACCCGACGTTGCGGTGATCGGCCTGGTAGAGGTCGTCGAACGTGTTCACCACCGTGCCGGGCAGACCGGCGGCCTTCAAGAACGCGTTCGCGCCCTTCTCGGCGGCCTTCTCGGCGTCGGCCATCGGGTCGTTGCCGAGCAGGTGCTTCCAGACGAGGCCGCCGGCGACCAGCGCCGCGCCGACCGCGGTGCCCCAGCCCGGGATCGCGGTGGTCGCCGTCGCCAGGCCGAGCACCATCGTGCCCGCGCCGACCGCGACGTTGCCCACGCCGTCGCGCCAGTTGCCGTCGATGAGCTGCGCGGCGCCCTTCAGCGTGTCGAGGCCTCCGGTGATGACCGAGATGCCGCCGCCGACGCGGCTCAGCGCAGTGGCCACCGACGCGCGGCCCATCAGCGTCGCGGTCAACGCCGCGCCCTCGGCGCCCGTCTTCGTGGCGTCGACGAGCACCTTCAGCCGGTCGGCCGGCTTCAGGTTGCCCCAGTCGCCGAAGCCGTTCGCGGCCGCGAAGATGCCGACGCCGACGCCGAGGGCCTTGATCGCGTTCACGCCGGCGACCGACACCCCGAACTTGCCGCCCTCGACGCGCTCGATCGCCTTCTTCATGCGCTCGATGCCGCCCTTCTCGTTCTGACCCATGATCGCGGCGGTCAGGTCCTTCACGCGATCGGGCGCGATGCCCAGCGCATCGGCGTGGTGCTTGAGCACCGCCGCCGCGTCCGCCAGCTTCGTGAGATTTCCGCTCGCCGCGCGCGCCGCGATCGCCGCCGACACGCCGCGGGCGAGGCTCTCGGCTCCCTTCTTCGTGTCCTTCAGGTACTGCGTGCCGCTCGAGAGCCAGCTCGGCTTGCCGTTGTCGATCTCTTCCTGCACCGCCTTCTCGAGGTGATTGCCGCCCGCGCCGGTGCGGCGCCAGTGCTCGAACTCGCCGCCGAGCGCATGGAGCTGGGCCGTCAGCTGCTGCTGCCCGGGCGACACGACGTTCAGCCGCGCCTGCTCGGTCTTGTTGCCTCCGGCCGAGAGCTGCCCTTCGACCTCGAACGCCTGGCTCAGCTTCGCCGCGGCGCGCTCGGTCGCCGCGAGCTCGGTCGCGTGCTCGGCGCGGAACCCCTCGATGGCCTTCTCGAGCTGGGGGCCGGTGAGCATCGGGCCGAAGCCCACCGCGAGGCGGCCGAGCTCGCCCTCGAGCTTCGAGGTGACCTCGCGGGCGTCGACGAACTCCTGGCGCAGCTTGCCGATCGCCGAGGCCTCGAGGTTCTTGATGCGGTCTGCGATCGGCGAGCCGGAGGGCAGCTGCTTCACCAGCGAGCTCGCGGCGCGGAAGCCGTCGCCCTGGGGCAGCACCTCTGAGAAGGCGTGCATCACGTTCGAGCTGAGGCGGCCTCCGCCCGCCTGGAGCAGCTTCGCCATCAGCGCGTCGCGCGTCGCCGGGTCGGTGTTCGACGCGGCCGACAGCAGCTTCTCGGCCATGCGCATGGCCTGCGCGTCGGGCGGCTCCATCGAGATGCGCTTCATCAACAGCGCGACGGTGGGGCCCGACGCCGCGAGCAGCGCCTTGTTCGCCTCGGGCGAGCCCGACTTCAGGTTGTCGGCGAGCGCGACCATGCCGTTCTCGGGGTTCGCCTTCGTCGCGGCCGCGATGAACTTGACGTCGCGATCGGTCGCCTGCCCCGCGCCGACGTGGCTGCGGCCGCCGAGCAGCCGCTCGTGATCGGCCGGCTTCATCGACCCCGCGTCCGTGAGGTCGACCTGATCGAGCGCGCCGGGAAACGGCTGCGGCACGTTGTGCGCGAGCGCCGCGACGTCGGCCTTCTTCTCGAGCTCCAGCGCCTTCGACTGCGCGGCCTTCGCCTTCTCGACCGCCGCGGCGGCGTTCGCGTTCGCGCCGGCGAGCGCGCTCCGTGCCCGCTGCAGCGCGTCGCTCGCCAGCCCGAGCGCGGTCTGCGCCTGCGTGATGGCGGCCTCGTTCTTCGCCGGGTCCTTCTTCAGCTCGGCGAGCTTCGCCTCGAGCTGCTTCACGTCGCCCGCCGCGGCGTCGACCTTCTTCGTCGCGGCGCCGACCGCGGCCTGCGCGGTCGAGACCTCCTTCTCGACGCGGGTGGCTTGGGCCAGCGCGGCGTTGGCGGCGCGGGTGGCGGTGGCGACGGCGGGAGGGACGGTGATGGCAGTCATGGCTGCCGTGCATCGCAAGGCGAGGGCCACGGTGCGACGCGCCCGATCTGCGGCGTTGTGGGCCTCGCTTCACGCTGTCGCGTGACGGCGAGTTGTGGGGAGCGGCCGACAGGCTCGGGCCCTCACCGCGCGTCACTCGCCGAGCATCGCCTGCAGCGCGCGCTTCTCGTCGTCGTTCACCTGCGCCGCCGGCTTGAACGCGCCGGCGACGGCCTGGCGCAGCGCCGAGCGGTACTGCGCCTCGAAGTCGCTCGCGAGCTTCGTGCGGAACTGCGCCTGCTTCGACGACTCGCTCGTGTACTTCGTGGTGGTGATGAACAGGTCCTTGCTCGACTGGAACGCGAGCAGCTTCGAGCACAGCAGGCGGCCCTTCGACACGTCGGCCAGGTACACGCGGCCGAGGAACATGCCGCCTTCGAACGAGCGCGTGCCGCTCAGCTTCGGGCCCTGCACCGCCGCGTGCAGGCCGATGACGGCGGCCAGCTTCGTGCGCTCGAGCGTCTCGATCGCCTCGGTCGTCGGGCCGGTGAGACCGGCCTCGGCGTCGTACGAGGTCAGGAACGGAACGTCGCCGCCGCGGCCCGCGTGGGGCGTGCCCAGCGCGTAGCCGTCGATGGAGGGCACCGGGCCGAACGGCTGCGTGTACCCGTGCAGCACCTCGCTCGAGCAGGTGGGCAGCTTCGCGTCCTCGACGTCGCCGTCCTCTTCCAGCTGCTTCTTCAGGTCCGCGAGCGTCGCGTCGAGCGCCTCGCGCCGCTCGGCGACGAGCTCCCGGGCCTGCGCCGCGCGCCAGGCGGACTCCTGCTCGTCGAGCGAGAGCGCGAGGTCGGTGTGCAGCACGGCCTTCGCGCACGCGCCCTTCGTCGAGACGAACCAGCGCTGCGGGCCGCGCTCGAGGCACACGGCGAACGGCTCCTGGCCGGCGCGCGTGGTCACCCCCTCGAGCAGCGCCTGAGCGCCGTCGATCTTCAGCGGGCCGTCGCACCCGTACGCCTGCACGTGGCCGTCGTCGCGCAAGAGCTGCGCCTCGACGAGATCGCAGGCGGTGAACTTCGCGAGCTCCTTCTCCGTGCGCTGCGCCGCGGTGCGCTGGTCGAGCTCGGCGAGCCGGCGGCCGTGAGCGCCCGACGCGTGCACCGCGAGCGCGACGACGAGCCCGAGGCCGACCACCAGCGCGCCGCCGATCGCGAGGCCCGTGCGCGAGCCCTCGCCGCCGCTCTCGAGCGGCCGCGGGTGGCCGTCTTCCGGGATGCCGAAGACCGCCGGCGCCTGGAAGAGCGCGTTCAGCACGCAGAAGCAGTTCAAGAAGAACGAGATGACGCCCCACCACCCGAAGAAGAACGTCAGCGCCGTCTCGGACACCCACTTGTCGCGGGCGCACGTGCGGCACATCTGCCCCTTCGTGGTGGTCAGCTGGCGGGCCACCAGCATGCCGATGTTCCGGTACAGCGAGACGTACGCCGTGGGAGCGACGCGACCGCAGAGTTCGCAGGAGTTCATGGACAGGAGGGGGACCCTGGCCAGGGCTGCGGCGTGAAGCGAATGATGTGAAGCGATGCTTAGGTTTTCTGAAACTACGGCCGCACGCGCACGGCCCGCAGCGAAGGGGCTAAAGAGGCCCCATGGAGTTCGAACGTCAGCGTCGCCTCGCCGGCCTGTGGAACTGGCTGCCGGTCTTCCGCGCCGCGGCGGAGTACGAGAGCCTCCAGCGCGCGGCGCTGGCCATGGGGGTGAGCCCTTCGGCGGTGTCCCGCACCATTCGCCTGCTCGAGAGCGCGCTGGGCTTCGCGGTCTTCGAGCGCCTTGCCAGCGGCGTGCGGCTCACCGCGCGCGGCGAGCGGCTGCTCGGCGCCACCCGCGACGCGATGCGCTGGGTCGACGACACGCTCGAGCCGCTGGCGCGCTCCCCGGGCGCCCAGCGCCTCGGCGCGGTGGGCCCCTACCTGCCGGCGCTGGTGGCGCGCGCGGCGGGCGGGGCGCTCGAGCGGCTCACGGTGGTCGACGGCGACGCCATCGCTGACGCGCTGCTGCGCGGAGACGTCGACCTCGTGCTCTCGCACCAGCGCCACGACGGCGGCGAGCTCGCCAGCGAGCGGGTCGGCGTGCTCCGCCTGGTCGCCGCGAGCCACGGCCCCGCACCCGAGCTCGTCGCGCCCCGGCTGCCCGGGCTCGAGGCCGGCCCGGGCCCCCTGCTGCGCGTCGACGAGCTGAGCGCGATGCTCGCGGTCGCCAGCGCCCGCAGGTGTGCCGTGCTGGTGCCGCCGGCGCTCGCCCCCCGAGACGCGACGCAGGCCCCGCACTCCGCGCAGGTCGAGGTGTGGGTGGTCTCGCGGGTGCCGCTCGCAGAGCCCACTCCGCCGCCGGAGTTCTTCGGCGCGCTGCGCGAGCTGCTCGGACAGTGAGCGCGGCCGTCAGGGCGCGCGGATGCGCCCGCTCGCGCTCACCGCGTCGGGCCAGCTGTGGCACAGCGCGCACCCGCCCGTGGGGGTGGTGACCGGCATGGCGAGCGCGCGGCCCTGGTACTCGGCGGCGAGGCTCAGCGGAGGCTCGAGCGGCTCCTGGCTGTAGAAGTTGCCGGCCGCGTTGCTGACCAGGCGCAGCTGCTTGCCCCTCGAGTCGGTCACCTCGATGGTGACGCCCATCACGCCGCCGCAGACCTCGGAGTCGCGAGCGGGGAACACGGTGCCTCCGACCGAGAACGGCGCGCCGGCCGCGCGCCCGCCGGCGGCGTGGCAGCGCAGGCAGTTGCTGCCCGGCCGCATCAGGGGCCCGGTCGCCTCGCCCGGCACGAGGTCGGCGGTGTTCGGCACCGCGCACGGCGGCTCGCCGCAGGCGGTGAGCAGGGCGAGCGCCGCGAAGGAGCAGAGCCTCACGACACGGCCCCCACCCACCCGCGCGCCAGCCACGCGTGGAGCCGGCCCGACAGCTGCTCCGGCGGGCCGCCGATCGCCTCGCACCACGCCGCGAACGAGAGCCCGGTGGCGGCCGCCTCCAGCGCGCAGGCCTCGGCGGCACCGAGCGGGAGCTCGTGCACCTCGAAGCCCACCCGCCACACCGCGGTGAAGCCGCCCGGGCCCTCGACCACCCTCACCGCGCGGCTCGCGGTGAGCGTCGCGTGCGGGAGCGCCGCCGGGTCGATCTGCTCGGCGCGCACCGGCACCTCATCGGGCGCGACGAAGACGCAGTAGCGCGCCCAGTCGAGCCTCGCGAGCGCGGCGAGCGGCTCCGAACGTTCAGCGAGGAAGGTGGGAAAGTCTTCTCCCACCCCCTCGATGAACGGCCGCGCGGGAGGGTGCGCGGCGAGGTGGTGCGAGGCGAGCCGCGCGAACGGCCCGTCACCCACCTCACGAACCACGGAAGGGAACAGCTCGCGCAGGGCCGCCACGAGCCGCACCCAGTGCGCGGTGCGGTAGATGGCGAGCCGGTCGAAGGCCGACAGAGCGCCGCGCGACACGAACGCCCGGGCGGCCTCGGGTGGCGCGGGCTCGGCCCTCACCGAGCGCCAGAACAGCTCCTGCAGCTCGGCGAGCTTCACGCGGCGAGCTCCCGCACCGCGAGGCAGCGCGCCTCCAGCGCCGCGGCGCGCCGCGACTCCTCGAGCAGGCGCTCCAGCGCGGGCACGCCCTCGTCCCACTCGATGAGCGTCGGCGTCGGGCCGTAGCGGCCCACCCAGGCCTGGTACAGCCCCCACACCGGGTCGCTGACCGGGCCTTCATGGGTGTCGAAGAGGTAGCCCTCGCACTGCGCGTGACCGGCGAGGTGCACGTAGCGCACCCGCTGCGCCGGCACCTGCTGAAGGGCGGCGAGCGCCGAGCCGCCGTGGTTCACCGCGTTGACGAAGAGGTTGTTGAGGTCGAGCAGCAGGTCGCAGTCGGCGCGGCGGGTGAGCTCCGAGATGAACTCCCACTCCGTCAGCTCGCTGCTCTGGTACTCGACGTACGACGAGACGTTCTCGAGCGCGATGCGCCGGCCGAGCCGCTCCTGCACCCGCGCGACGCGGGCCGCCACGTGGGCGAGCGCCTCTTCGGTGTAAGGCAGCGGCCACAGGTCGTGCGCGCGGTGGCCGCCGAAGCCCGCGAAGCACAGGTGGTCGCTGAGCTGGTGCGCGTCGACGCGCGCCGCGAGCTCGGCGAGCCTCCCGAGATAGCCTTCGTCGAGGGGCTCGAGCGAGCCGATGCCGAGGCCGACGCCGTGCAGCGCGACCGGGACGTCGCGCCGCACCCGCTCGAGCACCGCGAGGGGCCTGCCGCCGCGGCCCATGAAGTTCTCGCTCACCGCCTCGACCCAGCCGCCGGGCAGGCCGTGCTCGAGCAGGTGAGCGTAGTGCGCGGTGCGCAGCCCGATGCCGTGGCGGCTCATGACGCTCCTCTCACGTCACCGGGGTGCCGCCCTTGGAGTCGCACTCGCTCTTCGGCACCTCGACCCAGCCCTGCCCGGCGCAGCTGTTCTTGCCCGCGCAGTCGTGGGTTCCGCCGTCGCCGGCCGCGCCGGCGCATGCGCCCTTGCCCGCGCAGGCATTGATGCCGGAGCACTTCACCAGGCCCTGCTGGCTGTTGCTGCTGCCGTTCGTGTCGGCGGGGTTGCCGCAGCCGGCGGCGAACATCGAGGCGACGAGGCTGGCGAGCGCGGCGGTCTGCATGGGCTTCATGGGGTGTCTCTTCCTTCCGGTTCATGCCGCGCTGAAGTGCGCGGTGTGGACCGGGGTATGCGCGTGGCGCAGCCGGGGTTACCGGCGGCCTGTTCCACTTTCCTCAGCCGCGGTTGCAGAGACCTGCAGGCCCGCCGGCCGCCGGGAAGCTCAGGGCAGCGTGCGCCAGTACACGCCCTGCGCGGTGCCCGCGAGCACGATGGGCCGCGGGCTCGCCGGCAGCACCGCCACGCTCCACACGGGCACCCGCTCGAGGCCCACGTTCAGCGCGGTGAAGGTCGTACCGTCGGCCGCCAGGTGCACGCCGTCTTCGGTGCCCGCGAGCAGCGCGCCGTTCGGCCCGAAGCCGAGCGCGTAGACGAACTTCGCGAAGCCCGTCAGGCCCGTGTCGTGCGCGGCGAACGTCACGCCCTGGTCGGTGCTGCGGCGGATGCCGACGTTGCCCTGCGAGCCGGTGAGGAACACGTCGCCCGCCGGCCCCGCGTAGACGCCGTACGCGATCCACCCCGTGACCGACCACACCTGCGTGCTCGTCGCGCCCGAGTCGTCGGAGCGCAGCAGCGCCGGCGCTCCGCTCGCGAGCCGCGTGCCCGCGTAGACCGTGCCGTCGCCCGCCACCGCCAGCGGCGCGAACCGGAAGCTCGACGAGGTCGACAGGTTCGTGCTCGCGAGCGGCGACCGCGTGAAGCCCTGCTCCGGCGACGAGCGCACCAGCACCCCCGTCATCGTGTTCGGGCTGCCTTCGTGCGCGCGCTGGTACGCGAACGCTGCGCCGAGCGTGCGCGGGTCGGCCCGCACCGCGCCGACGTTGTCCTCGATGCCGGGCAGCTGCGCGACCTTGTGCTCCGTGAGGCGCCACTGCCAGACGCTGCCCGGGACTCCGTAGCGGCCGGGGAACAGCTCCTCGTCGACCGACAGGAAGCCGAGCTCGCCGCCCGCGGCGACGCTCACGTCCGAGAACCCGATCGTCTTCGCCCAGTCGCCCTGCCGCTGCCAGCGGCCGGACGCCGCCGTGTAGAGATACAGCCCCGCGCTCGACGTGAGGAACGCCGTCGGCACGCCCTCGACCTCGGCGACCGCGAAGCGCCCGAGCACCTCGCTCAGCCCCTCGCCCACGGTCTCGAACCGCTTCGCGCCGTCGGTCGACAGCTGCAGCCCTCCGTTCGTGCCCGCCCAGACGGCCGGCTCGTCGGGAGCGACCGCCACCGTCACCACCACGCGGTCGAGCAGGCAGTCGCCCACCTCGGTCGCGCTGCCCGCGCGCAACAGCCCGGCTCCCGACGTGCCGACGAGCACGCCGTCGTTCGACACGGCGACCGACGTCGTCGCCGGCAGCTCGGCGACCGGCTTGCCGATGAGCTCGGTGAACGTCACGCCCTCGTCGGAGGTCGCGAGCACGCCGACCTCGGCGGTCGCGATGAGCAGCCGCCCCGGCGCCGCGACGAGCTGCCGCGGGTTGCCGAGCCCGCTCGGCGGGCCGTAGAAGCCCATCGCGAGCACGGTGAACGTCGCGCCGCCGTCGTCGCTGCGGTACAGCCGGGCGCCGTCGACGGCGTAGAGGCGATCGCGCATCGTGCGGTCGGCCGCGAGGCCTCCGAGGGGGCCGCCCGGCATGTCGTCGAGGCCCATGCCCGCCATCAGCTGCCACGCGCCGGTGCCGTCGCGCCGGTACAGCGTCGTCGCCGCGCCTTGCGGCGACATCATCGTGCCCTGCACGAGCGCGTACACGCGCGCCGGAGTCCCCGCCGCGACCGTGAGCCACACGACGCGCGCGCCCGGGTGCAGGCCCGTCGAGGCGGGCGTGAACGTGACGCCGCGGTCCGCCGACTCGAAGACGCCGCCGTTCGTGCCGTCGCCGGAGGCGCCCGCGAGCACGGTGCCGCCGGCCTCGACGAGCGAGGTGACGGTCGCTCCGCGCAAGTCGAGCACGCGGGTGAAGGTGCGGCCGCGATCGGTCGAGCGGTAGATCGCCGCGCTGCGCGAGGCCATGACTCCGGTCGAGCGCGCGAGCCCGGTGCCGGCGAGCAGCACGCCGCCGCCGAGCGGCAAGAGCGCGTGCACCGAGGCGCCCGGCGGCCCCGCCTTCGTCCACTGGTCGGTGGGCGAGCTCGCGGTCACCTCGTGAACGCAGCGCGGAGTGTCGGCGATCTCGGTGACGCCCACCGGCACGAGGCTCGGCAGCGGCGACGTGATGAGACCGGTGCAGTCGCAGCCCGCGGCGGCGAGCGCGAGCGTCACGGCGAGCAGGCGCGAGCTCATCGAACGGTCTTCGACGCTTCGTTCGAGGGTCCGCTCTCGGCGCCTTCGGTGTTGCGCGCGGTGACGACGAAGTACCAGGTGCCGGGCGTGAGGTTCTCGACGGTGAAGCCGGTCGCGGCGGGGTCGTTCACCTGCATCGACTGATCCCACACGCCGGGCTGCCTGCCGTACTTCACGTTGTAGCCGGCGAGGTTCGTGAGCGGCGTGCCGTCGACGTTCGAGAACGGCGGAGTCCACGTCAGCTTCGCGTTGTTCGGGCTCGTCAGCGCCTGCCCCAGGATCAGCCGGGGAATGTTGTGGTCGACGAAGCTCTTGAGCAGGCCGTCGGCGGCCGGCTCGCGCAGGCCCGCCCCGGCGAGCGACTGGCGAATCGCCTCGCCCTCGGCCGGCGTCATCGTCGGGTCCTCCCACGCCTTCACGAGCGCACCGGCCTCGCGGAGGTCGATCTTCCCGTCGCCGAGCGTCTTGAGCCGCACGTCGAGCGAGTGATCGCGCCGCATCGGAGTCCCGTCGGGGTTCGGCCCCGTCACCTGCGGCAGCTCGGTCTCGAGGAAGCGCTGCATGCGGCTCCTCGCCTGGCCCGGGTCGATCGCCTTGGCGTTCTTCAGCACCGCCTCGGCGAGCTCCTTCGCCTGCGCGGGCGTGAACGCCTGGCCCTTCCACGTGTCGATGAGGCGGCCCACGTCCTTCGTGTCGAGGTGGCCGTCGTCCATCAGCGCCACGCGCAGCTCGGTGTTGAAGTCGCGCGGGCCCCGCTCCATCGTCAGCCGCGGCACGTCGTTCTGCAGGAAGCGCTGCACGACGCCGATCGCCTCGTTCGACGAGAACGTGCCGGTGCTCGAGAGGGCGGCCTGCGTGATGGCCTGCGCCTCGTTCGCCGTCAGCGGCCGCGAGCCCCACTTCTTCGTGAGCGCGTGCGCGTCGGAGGCGCTGACGCGGCCGTCGCCGAGCGCCTTGAGCTGCAGGTCGGACCAGGGGTCGTGCGGCGCGTTGCGATCGGTCGCGCGGGCCTCGGTCTTCTCGACGAAGCGCTGCAGGTCGGCGCGGGCGCGGCCGGGCTGAATCGACTCGCGGTGGCCGAGCACGGCGTGCCTGAGCTCGCGCGCGGAGTCGGCGGTCGGCGTCTTGCCGCTCCAGCCTTTGATCAGCTCCTTCGCTTCGCGGGAGTCGACGTGGTTGTCGTTCTGCAGCTTCGTCTGCAGGTCTTCGCGCGGAGACACCGGTGGCGTGTTCGAGGAGAGCTTGGGGAGGGCCATGCCCGCGATGTGTGCAGGAGGCGTACCCCGAGGCGAGCGCCTCCTTCCGGAGCGTTAGCGGCCGCCAGCGGAGCGCCGGTGCGCCAGGGTGGGGGGAACACTCAACGCCCGGGTGAACTCGGCGTGACGTCTCGGGGGCGGCGAGACCTCGTTCATACGGATCAGGCGCATGGACGTTCTTCCCAAGCAGTGGGCGGTGCCCGAGCTGTTCCGCCGCCGCCTCGGCGAGCTGGCCGGGCGCCAGCGCGTGATGGTCGCCGACGGCCACGCGCTGCTCGTGCTGCACGCGTACCCCGCGCGCGCGCCGAGCCTGTTCTGGCGCAACCGCGACGGCACGTGGAGCTCGACGCTGCACGGGGCGCGGCCCGGCGGCCTGCGCGTTCACGTGGCGCATTACGGCGACGCGGTCGCGAAGCTCGAGACGCAGCTCGAGGAGGCGGCGGGCAGCAGCGAGTGCTTCGCGGTGCTGCGCGCGGTGACTCCGCTGGTGCGCACGGTGAGGAACCTGCACCGCGTGCTGCAGGAGGCGCGCGACGCCGTGCCGGCCGACCGCGAGCTGATCGCGTGCCGCGATCTCGCGTACGAGGTCGAGCGCAGCGCCGAGCTCGTCTACGACGAGGCGCGCAACATGCTCAGCTACACCGTCGCGAACCGCGCCGAAGAACAGGCCCGCCTCGGCGAAGCGAACGCCCGCCTCGGCCACCGCTTGAACCAGCTCGCCGCGTTCTTCTTTCCGCTCTCGGCGATGGCGGCGCTGTTCGGCATGAACCTGAGCGATCCGCGCGCCATCGGTGCCGTGCTGCTCGGAGGTGTCACCCTCGGCGGCGCGGTGGCGTGGGCGGTTCGCCGATGAGGTAGAACGGCGGGCACATGGTCAAGACCACCGCCCGTGTCGATCGTCCCCGCACTCCCGTCACGCCGAAGGCCCCGCGCGCCGCCGCGACGCCGGCGAAGTCGAGCCGCGGCGTTCAGCAGCAGCGGCAGACGAGCGCGATCGACGTCAGCGCCTCGAAGCCGGCGCCGCAGGGCACGCTGCCCGAGGTGCGCGGCCTCATCCTCAAGTACAAGCCGAGCCGCGGCTCCGAGGTCTCGCGCCCGGCCGAGCGCGTGCTGAAGACCGTGGCGGCGATCGACGCGCTGCTCGCGAAGAGCTCGGACCCGAAGGAGCTCGCGAAGCTGATGGTCGAGAACGACCTGCGCACGCCGCTGTTCCGGCTCGAGGGGCTCCTGCGCCTGTACGAGCCGAAGTTCGGCCACCGCTTCGAGAAGCGGCTCGACAAGGTGAAGGACCTGGAGGACCAGCTCGGCGCCGTCGGCTTCGCGCGCGACGCGCTGGCGGTGGCCGAGAAGGCGAAGCTGCCGGCGCCCGCGCTCGAGCTCTTGCGCGACGCGCTCTCGGAGCAGCAGCAGGCGCTCGAGGAGCTCGTCGAGAAGCGGTGGCTGCCCGACCCCGGCAAGCGCGGCCAGGTCGACGAGATCGACCAGCTCGTCGGCACGCTGATGGACGCCGAGTTCGGCAGCCACGCCGCCGACCAGAAGTACCTGCGCTCGGAGCTCGCCTCGCGCATGCAGAAGATCGTCGACACGAAGTACGACTTCACCGAGCTGCAGCTCGGCGTGCACGAGCTGCGGCGCGACCTGCGCTGGCTGCCCATCTACATGCACTCGCTCGACGGAGCGGTACAGCTCTCGGAAGAGAAGAACCCGGTGCCCGCGCTGAAGAAGCTGCTCGCGACGCCCGAGGCGAACGGCAAGTTCCTGCAGACCGGCCCGGCCGACCGCGAGCCGTCGCAGATCGTGCTGTCGAAGAGCCTGCTCATCGCGCACTGCAACCAGATCGCTGCGCTCGGCAGCTTCAAGGACAACGGCGAGTACTTCCACGCGCTCACCGAGGCGCTCGTCGAGTCGAAGGCGGTGAAGTCGCACGAGAAGGCCGAGGCGATGGTGGCCGCCGCGCTCGGGAAGAACGAGACGAGCTCTTTTCTCGAGAAGTCCCGCGAGTCGTACGAGGGCTACGTGAAGTCGGGCGCGCTGCCCGCCCTGGTCGCCGAGCTGAAGGGCTGAAGATACAGCCAGTTGCATCTGCGAAGGTCGGTCCGCAACTTACCTGCGCCTACATCGATAACGTCTTTGTCCGTAAGGGGACTGTCGAAGTTCCAACGTGACTCGAGACGACCCGAATCGGCACCTGCCGCTGAGCGGCGGGCCTGTACAGCCGATCGAGCAGGTGGAGTTGGGAGACGAAGTCGGACGGTACCGGGTGGTCGAGCGCATCGGCTCCGGAGGCATGGCCGAGGTCTTTCGGGCCTCGCTCGAAGGCCGCTGGGGCGAGCGCAAGCAGGTGGTGCTGAAGCTGGTGCTGCCCGACCTGGCCGAGAGCCCCGAGTACGTCGGCATGTTCCTCGACGAGGGTCGCCTCACGGCGAGCCTCTCGCACCCGAACCTGCCGGTGACGTACGAGCTCGGGCTGCACCGCGGGCGCAACTACCTCGCGATGGAGCTCGTCGACGGCGTCTCGCTGCGGAAGATCTGCACGCGCGCGCGGGAGCGCGGCACCCGGCTGCCGCTCGAGGCGTCGCTGAAGCTCATCGGCCAGCTGCTCGAGTGCCTGCACTACGTGCACGGCGTTCCCGACGCGCTCGGTGCTCCGCTGCGCATCGTTCACCGCGACGTCAGCCCGAGCAACGTGCTGGTGACCGACGGAGGAGCGCTCAAGCTGCTCGACTTCGGCATCGCCCGGGCGCGAATGCAGGCGCACGTGACGGCGGTCGGCTTCGTGAAGGGCAAGATGGGGTACATGTCGCCCGAGCAGGCGCGCGGGCAGGTGGTGGATCACCGCACGGACCTGTACGCGGCCGGCACGCTGCTCTACCTGCTGTCGGTCGGCGTCGGGCCGTTCGAGCACCTCTCGGAGACGCAGGCGGTGATGCACGCGTGCGCGACCGGCTACTTCCCGGCGCCGCGCGACCTCGACCCGTCGCTCGACGTGGAGCTCGAGCGCATCATTCTCAAGTCGCTCGCCCTGCAGGCCGGCGACCGGTTCTCGTCGGCCGACGAGATGCTCGCGGCGCTCGAGGGGTTCGCGCTGAGGGCCCGGCTGATGCCGAGCACGCGCGCGGTGACCGCGGCGCTGCGCGACCTGTTCCCCGAGCGCACGAAGGTGGTGCGCGAAGTGCGGGTGCGCAAGCCGCAGCCTCCGCCGCTGCCGGTGGTGACGGTGACGGACGACGACGACGAAGACTCGGTCGAGCTGCCGATGCTCACCGAGCCGTCGACGGTGGCGATGACTGATCGCGAGGTGACTCCGGCGGCGCGGCCGGTGGTGCTGCCTCCTCGGAGGCAGCTGCCCCACCTGTGGATCGCGGCGGGGCTGTTCGCGGCGCTGATCGTGTTCCTCGTCGCGCTGGTGGCGCTGAACCGCTGAGCGTCACCGGAAGAAGTCGAGCGCCACGACGGTGCCGTCGACCTTCGCGTTGCCGTCGCAGGCCTCGGCGAACTCGATCTTGGTGATGCGCGGCACGAAGTTCGTCACCTCGGTGATGTCGGCGGTGCCCGCGGTCGGGTTCTTCGTGCACGACGGCGAGAAGACCACGCCCTCGATCTTCACCGTCTTCGCCGCGGTGCCGGCCGTGGCGCTGCCCGTCGCGCTCGTGGCGTCGACGGTGAGCACGTCGTCGGCGGCGTCCGCCGTGCCCTGCGTCGCGATCTTCAGCGTCCACGAGTTGCTGGCGCCGACCGCCGTCGCGTCCGCGCTCGCCGCCGCGACCGCGTTCGACCCCGAGTACTCGACCGTGATGGTGTTCGCCGAGCGCTCGATCGACACCTTCTTCACGCTCGCCACCGCGCTCGCGCTCTGGTCGCCGACCTTCACGTCGGTGAACGTCGCCTCGAGCTCGGCCTTCGTCGCGGAGCTCCACTGGCCCTTCACGTTGACGCTGCCGGTCGCGGTGCCGGTGACCAACGGGCAGCCGCTGCCGAACGTCACGTTCGCCTCGCCGTCACACGGGAAGGTCGTGCAGGCCTTCACCACCTGAACGCACGTGGTGCTGGTGCCCGCGACGCCGTCGAACCCCAGCGCGAGGCTGCGCCCGACGGTGGTCGACGACGCGAGCCCCTGCTCGACCTCGCGAATGGTGGGCGCCTTCGATGCGATTCCGCAGGCGGTGAGGCTGAGACAGGCTGCAACCAGACCCAGACAGCGCTTCATGTGTGCTTCCCCTTTCGTACAGTTCCCCACGTGGTGGGGAACTCCGGCCGCGCGTAAGACCGTCTCACCGACGTGCTCACGCTCGCCTTCTTCGTTGCCACCGTGCTGGAGGTCGATCGCGCCGCGATCGCGAGGCTGCCCGAGCTTGGACGCATCGAGTCAAAGGCCGGCACCGTGCTGGTGCTGCGGGGCGAGCTGACGCCGAAGCGCAAGGCGCTGCTGGTCGGCTGGGCGCAGCACCTGGTCGCCGACCTCGGCCGCCGCTTCCTCACCGAGAGCGCGGTGAAGCGCGAGGTCGACGCCTGCCTGTTCGAGCGCTTCGCCGACTACCAGACGTTCGCGGACACCGTGATGGGCGAGCGCCCGTCGGACCTCGGCTTCTATGCGTCCGACTCGCGCGTCGTGGTGGTGAACCTCGCCGGCGGCGGCGCACGCAACATGGCGCACGAGCTGACGCACGCGCTCGTCGGCGACGACTGGCCCGAGATTCCGTCGTGGCTCACCGAGGGCTTGGGCTCGCTGTACGGCGGCGCCGACGTCGACGCACGGGGCTCGCGGTACTTCGTGAACTACCGGCACCGTGACGTGCTCACGGCGCTGAAGGCAGGCACGCTGCCCGACGTGAACGCGCTCCTGCGCGCGCAGCCCGAGGAGGTCTACGGCGAGCGCGCGATGATGTGGTACGGCCTCGCGCGCGACTTCCTGCTCTGGCACGAGTGCCGGGGCGAGCTGTCGGCGTTCTACGCGGCGATGAAGGCGGGCAGGCCCCCGGCGGTCGACGACGCCGCGTTCCGCACGTTCGCGGCGCGCATCAAGAAGGGCGACGCGGTTCAGGGCTTCGGGTGCGCGACGAACCAGTCGAGCACCTCGGCGCCCCAGTCGAAGCCGTTGGGCGGGTTGCAGCGGTAGCTGCACGCCTGGCCGGGCAAGCCTCCCGGGTCGGTGGAGCCGGGGAAGCAGTGGCCCCCGAGGTTCGCGATGGCGCAGCTGCCGGTGTAGTCGTGCTGCACGAACTCGAACGGCGTGCCGGCGTCGGACACGTGACGCGTGCGCGTGTAGCCCGCGTCTGCGGCGACGACGGCGCCGCTCGACATGCCCCAGCCGGTGACCACCGCGTTGCGCTGCGGCGTCGCCGCCAGGTTGAAGCTGACGATGCCGTCGAGCGTGCCGAAGAGGAACAGCGTCGGCACCTCGCGCGAGGGGCGGTTCGTGCCGGTGAAGGGGCAGCCCTGCTCCGCCGCCGGAGCGACCGACGCCCACGCGTCGGCGTGCGCGCAGAGCATGCGCCAGGTCATGGCGCCGCCCTGGCTGAAGCCGGTGAAGTGCAGCCGCTTCGGGTCGGTGTGGAAGACGCGCGCGAACAGCTCGACGGCGGCGAACACCTTGGGGTCGTCGGTCGAGGGGGTCCAGAACGGCACCACGCCGGGCGCGCTCGGCTGAACGACGATGAAGTCGCGCGCCGGGGCGCGGGCGGCGAGCCGGCTGTTCGCCTCTTGCTGCTCGGCGGTCATCGAGAAGCCGTGGACGTCGAAGATGAGGCCGCAGGCGCGGGTGAGGCACTGCGCGGGAATCGTCGCGCGGTAGCGGATGCCGTCGCAGGTGTAGTCGCGCTGGCCCGCGGTGACGTTCTGTACGCAGCCTTCCGGAGCCGGCGCCGGAAAGGCCGAGCCGCCCGCGGTCGCGCCGCCGGCCGTGGCTCCGCCGCCTGCGGTGCTGCCGCCGCCGGCCGTGGCTCCGCCACCTGCGGTGCTGCCGCCCGCAGTGCTTCCGCCCGCGCTGCTTCCGCCGGCGGTGGCTCCGCCGCCTGCGGTGCTGCCGCCCGCAGTGCTGCCTCCGGCCGTGCTGCCTCCGCCTGCGCCGCCGGGCGCCGTAGACCCACAACCGATCGCGAGGATGAGCAATGACCAGCGCACGGGTTCCGCGCCTAGCACAGGTGATGAGGTAAGACCGCACGGTGTCCAAGCTCGCGCTCGGCCTCGCTGCCCTGGGGCGGCCCGCGTACATCAACGTCGGCCACGGCCGCGACCTGCCGGATGCGTACGACCCCGCCGCGCTCGAGCGGCGCTGCCACGCGGTGCTCGATGCTGCGTGGGCGCACGGCATCCGCTGGTTCGACGCCGCCCGCTCGTACGGCCGGGCCGAAGAGTTCCTCGCGAGCTGGCTCAGCGCCCGCGGCGTGCGGCCGGGCGAGGTCACGGTCTCGTCGAAGTGGGGCTACCGGTACGTCGCCGGCTGGAAGCCGGACGCCGAGCGGCACGAGATCAAGGAGCACACGCTCGAAGCGCTCGAGCGGCAGCTCGCCGAGTCGCGCGCGCTGCTCGGGCCGTGGCTCTCGCTGTACCAGATTCACTCGGCGACGCTGGAGAGCGGCGTGCTGCAGAACCGCGCGGTGCTCGACCGGCTGCGGGCGCTGCGCGACGAGGGCCTCGCGGTCGGCTTGAGCGTCTCGGGGCCGCGGCAGGCGGACGCCGTGCAGCAGGCGCTCGAGACGAAGCTGTTCAGCGCGGTGCAGGCGACGTGGAACCTGCTCGAGCGCTCGGTCGAGCCGGCGCTGCGCGCAGCGAAGCAGGCGGGGCTCACGGTGATCGTGAAGGAGGCGCTCGCCAACGGGCGCCTCGCGGCACAGGACGCCGTCGCGCTGGCGGCGGCGCTCTCGCAGCCGTTCGCCGACGTCGTGCTCTCGGGCGCGGCAACTCCGGCGCAGCTCGAGTCGAACGTGAAGGCGTTGAAGCTGGGTGCGGTGAGTGGCTTCGAGGACCTCACCGAGCCGCCCGAGCAGTACTGGCGGACCCGGGCCGCCCTACCCTGGAATTGATTCGCGTCGGTTTGCGACGTAAACCGCAGCGCGATGAGTCGGGCATTGCTGGTGACCGCCGCGCTCCTCGCGGCCTGCGGAGCTGAACGGGGCGCCGTCGACGCCGGCGGCGTGACCGACAGCGGCGCCACCCTCAGGGATGCGGGCAGCATCGACGACGCCGGCACCATCACGGACGCGGGCACCACGACGACCGACGCGGGCACCGCCGCCGACGCCGGCTCCGACCACTTGGGCTGGGCGAAGTACACGCTCCCGCCGGGAGCCCACGCGGCGACCGTGGCGCAGAACGGCGCTCCGCGCCTGCCGCTCGCGGGCTTCACCACGGTCAGCGCGCGCAGCTACCAGTTCATCTTCGACGCCACGGCGATGTACGTCCTCACGAACCCCACTCAGCCCGACGACCAGCTCGACTGGAACAAGCTCCCCGGCCTCTCCGACTGCGGGCAGCTCGACCTCTCCGCCGACGGGCTCATGTTCGGCTGGCGCTGGCGCCCCGACCTCTCGCCGCCGGTGCTCGAGATCGCGCACTACGCGAACAACGGCGGCACCCACCTCTACCCGTCGGCGCCGCTGCTCTCGCTCGACGAGACCGAGCTGCGCGCCGAGAGGCCGCTCCGGTACGAGCTCGGCATCGACGCCACCGGCTACCGCTTCCGCATCCACGGCGACCTCGGCGCCCGCACCATCGACGTCACCGCGACCTTCCCGCGCCGCTGCACCAGCTCCACGAGCAGCCTGAAGTGGGCCGCCGGCTTCTACTTCGGCGGCACGAGCACGGCTCCGCAGCGCATCACGGGTTGGGTGCTCGAGTAGGTGAGCTCCTTGCAGGGACTCCGCGCGGAGGTGTCCCATGCTCGCGTCTCCCAACGGAATGTCAGCCACCGGCAGCGGGCCGAAGATCATGCTCGTTGCGCTTCCGGTCATCGTCGCCGCAATCCTTGCGCGCATCGCCTGGCCCGAGACCGTCAGCATCGGCCTGCCGCCGGGCCTGCTCTACGCCTTCGGCCTGGTCGCGCTGTCGGCGGGCGTCGCGTTCTGGGCGGCCTCGGTCTTCACGTTCGTGAACGAGTTCCCGAAAGGGCGCCTCATCACCACCGGCCCCTACGCGTACTGCCGCCACCCGATCTACGCGAGCGTCGCGCTGCTGGTGCTGCCCGGCGTCGCGCTGCTCGCGAACTGCTGGGTCTTCTTCCTCGCGGCGGCCGTGATGCTCGCCGCCAGCAAGTGGTTCGTGCGCGACGAAGACCGCGAGCTGGAGGCCACGTTCGGCGCCGAGTACCGGCTCTACCGCGCCGGCGTCCCCGAGTTCCTCCCCGCGGTTCCGCCCCAGCGCAAGCCGCCCGCGCTCGAGGCGTGATCGCTCAGTCACCCGCGCAGTGGAGCTCGTGCACCGTGCCGCCCGCGCGCACGTAGCACATCGGCCGCGCGCACTTCGTGTCCGCCGGCACCCGGGCGTCGCCGCACCGGCACGCGACTCCGGGCACCCAGTGGAAGGGGCACTCGCCCTTCGCGACCAGCGCCTCGTCGCGCTCGAGGTCCCTGCCCGCCCAGTCGGAGCAGGCGCCCTGTCGCTCGACGAGCCGGCGGAACAGGTGCAGGGGAATCACCTCGGCGGCCCGCGCCTCCTCGAGCTTCTGGCGCCGCTCGGCCATCGTCGGCATCCGGTTGACCTCGCCGCACAGGTCCCAGACGTGGCGCCAGTACAGGCTGCTCAGCACGTAGAGGCCGATGAGGCCGACCGGCGTGAAGACCCCGATCATCAGGCGCCGCCGCCGCCGCCGCGCGTCCGCGCCCGGCGTGACGCCGTAGCCGATGGCGGTCAGCACGAGCCCGATGGCGAGCGCGCCGCCGCCCAGCGCCGCGTAGACGCCGGCGTGACGCGCGTGGCGCCCCAGGGCCTGCACGAGCGCCGTGGCGAGCAGGCTCGCGCCGATGGCGATGAAGATGCGCGACGCGATGATCAGCGCGCGCATCGTCGAAGCTCAGGGCTTCAGCTTCAGCTTCATCTGCACGTCACTCGACCAGTGGTTCTCGAACGCGCGAACGCACGTCGACAGGTACCGGTCGTAGTTCTTCCACACGGTGTCGCCCCACTTCGCGCGAATCTCCTTCTCGTGGAGGCGGAAGCGGCGGAGCCACTCGGCGGTCGTCTTGCCGTAGTGCTCGCGGCGGGTGTTGAGCTGCACGATCTCCCAGCTCTGGCCGGCGGCGGCGACGAGCTCCTCGAGGCGCGGGTTCAGGCCGCCCGGGAAGATGACGTCGGCGGTGAACTTCAGGTCCTCGAGGTCCTTGCGGTTGCGCGGCACGCGGTCGCGCAGAATCGCCTGGAACCCGAAGCACGCGCCCGGTTTCACCCACTTCGCGAGCGTGTTGAAGTAGTCGCGGTAGATCGGAATCGCGAGGCCCTGCTGCTGCTGCGCGGGCGACACGAGGTGGTCGATCATCTCGATGCTGATGAGCGCGTCGTACTTCTCGACCGGCTTGTGCTCCCGGTAGTCGATGCACCAGGTCGTCACGCCGGGCAGCTTGCGCGCCATGATCTCGTCGTGCTGCGCCCGCGACAGCGTCACGCCGTGCGCGCGCTTCACCTTCCGGTCGAGCACCAGGTACTCGAGGTTCGCGCCCCAGCCGCAGCCGACGTCCATCACCAGCGAGTCGGGAGTGACCTCGGCGAAGTCGGCGAGCCAGCGCGACTTGTTCACCTGCGCCTGCTCAAGCGTCGTGTTCTTCTCGTCGAAGACGGCGGAGGTGTAGTGCATCCGCTCGTCGAGCCAGAGCCGGAAGAACTCGTTGCTGATGTCGTAGCCAATCTCGACTTCCTGCCGCGTGCTGGTCATCTGTCACTGCCTTTCGTCGACTGCTGGAACACTTCCGACTCCCGACTCCCGACTCCCTCACGCCACTGCGTCGTTTTCCTGCTCGCGCTGCAGGCGGGTCAGCTCTTCGCGCAAGACCTCGGCCGTCTTCTCGAGCTGCGCATCGGTGTGCGTGCAGCAGAGGAAGAACCGCAGCCGCGCCGCGCTCTCTTCCACCGCCGGGTACAGAATCGGCTGCACGTTGATGCCGCGATCTTTCAGCCGGTCAGAGAGCTGCAGGCAGATGAGCGAGTTGCCGATGATCGCCGGCACCACCGCCGAGTCTTTCGACATGCCCGTGTCGATGCCGCGCGCCTTGAGCAGCCCGACGAACTTCTTCGCCTGCGCCTGCGCCTTCGCCACCCGCTCGGGGTGCGCCAGAATCTGCTTCAGCGCCGCCAGCGCCGCCGCCGCGTTCGGAGGCGAGATGCCGACCGAGTACACGAAGCCCGGCGTCGTGTACTTCAGGTACTCGATGAGCGCGTGCGAGCCGCAGATGTAGCCGCCGCACGACGCGAAGCTCTTCGAGAGCGTGCCCATCCACATCTCGACGTCGGCTCGGTTCACGTCGAAGTGCTCGCCGACGCCGCGGCCCGTCTTGCCGAGCACGCCGGCCGAGTGCGCCTCGTCGACGAGCAGCATCGCGCCGTGCTTCTTCTTCACCTCGATGAACTTCGGCAGGTCGGGAATGTCGCCGTCCATCGAGTACGTGCCCTCGATGCAGATCAGCACGCGCCGGTAGTGCGGCCGCAGCTGCGTGAGCGCGCGGTCGAGCGCCTCCCAGTCGTTGTGCGGGAAGGGCCGCCGCTTCGCGCCGCTGAGCTTCGCCCCGCCGATGATGCTGTCGTGCGCGAGCGCGTCGTGGAGGATGAGGTCCTGCGCGCCGACGATGTGCCCGATGACCGTCACGTTCGTCGCGTGCCCGCTCACGAACACCAGCGCGTCTTCGGTGCCGAAGAAGCTCGCCAGCTCCCGCTCGAGCTCCTTGTGCAGCGGCTTCTCGCCGGAGGCGACGCGCGACGCCGACACGCTCGTGCCGTACCGCTCGATCGCCGCCTTCGCCGCCGCGCTGACGACCGGGTCGCCCGAGTTGCCGACGTAGTTGTACGAGGAGAAGTTGATCATCTCCTTGCCGTTCACCACCGTCGTGTCGTTCGTGATGCGCTCGTGCACCGAGAAGTACGGGTTCTTCAGCCCGAACGCCTCGGCCATCTGGATGCGCTCCTGCAGCTCCTCGTACTCGGGGAACTTCGCCGGGTCGTACGTCGCCGGGTCGAAGCCCGCCGGAGCCGACGCCGCGGTCTGCTTGAACTCGCCGCGCACCCCGCGCATCGACGCGATGACCTCGCCCTTCTCGTCTTGCCAGACGAGATCGCCCGTGAAGCCCGCGTCGCTCCGAGAGCCGAACCGCACGGTGCACTTCACGGGGCCGTTGGGGAAGGTCTTGAGCTGCGTGTACTCGCTGAAGCCGAGCGGGAAGCCGGCCTTCTGCTCCTTCACCCACGCCCAGTAGCCCGCGAGCTGGAAGCTGGAGTCGATGATGAGGGGGTCGATCGTCCACTGCGACCGCAGCGGCTCCTTGATCCAGTCCGCCGGCGAGCAGCCCTTCACCCAGCCGGTGATGCCCTCGTCGCTGATGCCCTCGATGCTCGTGATGCCCTGCAGCCGCGGGCCGTGAAACGTGATGCCCTTGTAGAACTGCTCCAGCGGCAGCGGCAGCGCCGACGGCGCGATCGGCTTCGCCTCGACGAGCCCGCGCGCCGGCCCGACGTTGCCGCGGTAGCTGACCGCGTCGCCCTGGCTGAGCGTCACCTCGCCGTTCGCGCGCACCGCGACGTCGAGCCAGGTCGTGTCGGGCACCAGCACCGGGCGCTCGAGCTTGAAGTCCGTGACGGAGAACGCGCCGGTGGCCGCCGCCGCAGCAGCCGCGTGGTCGAGCGCCGACGCCAGCGGCAGCACGCGCTGGCCGTTCATCGTGTGGTCGTTCAGGTAGACGTGGTTGAGGCGCGAGACCGGGAAGCTCGCGCGCTGAACGACGTCGCGCTTCGGGAGCGACCGGCCGACGAGCACCTCTCCGCTCCCGTTCTCGAGCGCGTCGATGAAGGCGGTGGCCGCCTCGTCCTCGGTGAGGAACGAGACGCCGGAGGCGATCATCTCCTGCTTCTTGAACGAGGGAATCCGCTTCACCATCTCGCTGCCCTCGATGGGCGGCAGCTCGATGGTCAGCCCCGCCGCCACCGCGAGCATCGCGTTCGCCGCGGAGTAGTCGGTCTGGAACGCGTTGCCGAAGCGGCCCGACCACGAGCCGACGCCCACGACGAGCTTCGGCTGCACGGCCTGGATGAGCGCGCGCGGGAGCTTCGTGCGGATGACCTGCTCCGCCTCGGCCGCGGTCTTCTTGGCCACCGGGCCGTCGGCGAGCACGCCGGCGGCGTGGACGACGACGTCGAACTTCTCGTTCAGCTTGCCGTCGCGGACGTCGAGCGACACGTAGCGGCACTCGCGCGCGCCGGCGGCCTTCACCGCGGCGACGGCGTCGGCCGCGGCGGCGCTGCGGCCGGTCAGCGTGAGCACGCAGCCGTATTTCTTCGCCAGCGCCTTGGCGAAGGTGAAGCCGAGGCCCTTCGCTCCGCCGGTGACGAGCACGCTGGACTCGCGCGTCAGCTTGTACGCGGGCACCCGCGCCTCGGCCGGCTGCAGCTCGATCGTGGAGCGGCCGCTCTTCGAGAGGTGCACCTCGGCCAGCGTGTCGGTGGCGAACAGCTCGTCGGCGATCGACTTCGCGGCGTCGTGCGGGTTGAGCGACGGCTCGAGCGCGATGGCCTTCACGCGGGAGCCGGGCCACTCCTGGGCGAGGGCGCGCGTGAAGCCGAGCGCTCCCGAGTGGCCGGTGACGGTGAAGAAGACGTCGGCCTGAGCCATGCGCTGCGCGAGCGCGAGCAGGTTCTTCACGGGGGCGACGTCGTCGGCCGCGATGAGATCGGCCACGTGGATGACGCCCGCGAACGTGCCCGGCGAGTCGGCGGTGCCGAGCTGCGCGCGGATGCCGCGGTGGCCGAGCTCCTCGACGAGCGCTTCGGCGTAGCCCTTCTTGTCGGCGGTGACGAGCAGCGGGGCGTCGAACGCGACGACCGATTCGGGCAGGCGCGCGAGCTTCGCGGGGACCTCGCGCGGCACGAAGCGGCGCACGGGGCCGGCGTCTTTCGGGGCCTCGGCGGCCGCCGCCGGAGCGCTCTCGAGCGCCTTCGTGACGTGCGCGACGATGTCGCCGATGGTCGTCTTCGGAGTGAACAGCTCGCGCGGCAGCCCGCCCAGCTTCGGCCACGCCTTGCCGATGTCCTGGTCGAGCTCGACCAGCATCAGCGAGTCGAAGCCGAGCTCGCCGGTCAGCGACTGCTCGAGCTTGAGCGTGCCTTCGGGGAAGGCCGAGATGCGCGCGACGGTCGCGAGGATGCGCGGCTGAACGAGCTCCCTCTCCCCTCGTAGGGGAGAGGGCTGGGGTGAGGGGGCTTTTTGAGCGACAAGGTTGCTCAAGTTAGGAACCTTCACGTCGGCAGCTCGAAGAGGCTCGGGTGCCGCAGCGACCGGCGCAGCCGGCAGCGCGACGTCAGGAGTCGCGATTCCCAAAGCAGCGTTCTGCTGCTTGATGATCTCCAGCTGGGCACGGAACAGCGCAACGAGGTCCTGGCTCACGGGAGTGCCTCCGGTAGCAGCCAACGGTTTGTGAGGGGCGCGCCCCGTTCGCTCCACCGGCCAGTACTTCTGGACCTCGAGCGGAGTCGGCGGAAGCGCGACGAGAGTACCCCCCGACAGCGAACGGACATCGACATCGAAGCCGAGCACGAACAGCTGGCCCAGCGTCTCGAGCAGCTCGCCGCCCGAGAGGAAAGACGACGCGCTCGTCGAGCCGCGCGCGAACGAGAGCAGCGTGTTGCCGGCGCCGGCCTGCACGAACACGTCGGCCTCGCACGCCTTCAGCGCCGCCACGAAGTTCACCTCGGCCGAGGCGTGCCGCGCCCAGGTGTCGAGCGTGTCGCCGTTCAGCGGCCGGCCGGTGATGCACGAGATGACGGGCAGGCGGCCGGCCTGCACGTTCAGCTTGCGCAGCTCGGCGCGCATGCCGTCGTCGATGCCGCTCATCAGCGGCGAGTGGAACGCGTGGCTCACGTCGAGCAGCGAGACCTTGAAGGCCTTGCCCTCGAGGCGCTTCTTCGCGGTCTGAATGCCCCACGTCGTGCCCGACAGCACCACCTGGGTCGGGTGGTTGTGGTTCGCGAACACCACCTCGGAGTCGAGGGGCTCGAGGGCGCTCTTGTCGGCCATCACCGCGAGCATCTGGCCGTTGTCGTCGAGGCCGAGCTCGTTCATGAGCTGACCGCGCTTCGCGACGAGCTGCACGGCCTCTTGGGGAGAGATCTTGCCGGCGATCGCGGCGGCCGCGAACTCGCCCAGCGAGTGGCCGAGCACGACGTCGGGCGTGAGGCCGAACGACATCAGCCGCTCGGCCATCGCGATGCCGAGCGCCGCCATCGCGGGCTGGCAGATCTCGGTGCGCGTCAGGTGCCTCTGCGCGGCCTCGGGGTCGTACGGCGCCTTCGGGTACAGCGCGTCGTGCACCGCGTCGCCCGCGAGCTCGCGGACTCTCTCGCTGAGCTCCGGCAGCATGCCGACCTTCTGCAGGCCCTGGCCGGGGAAGAGGAAAGCGAGCCTGCGCCGCGCGGGCACGGTACGCGGCGAAGGATTTCGCAGCCGCGCGATCAGCTCTTCGCGCGTCGCCGCGAGGAACGCATCGCGCACGGGGAAGGCAGCGCGCGCGGCCAGCGTCTTCGCGACATCGCCGACTTCGAGCTGCTGCGCTTCGACCTGCGCGGCCAGCTCGGCCATGTGGCTCTTCAGCAGATCCTCGTTCGCTGCGGAAACCACGATGAGGTGTTTCCCCTCACCCTGTCCCTCTCCCCTACGGGGGAGAGGGGACTCTTCCAGGAGCACGTGCGCGTTCGTGCCGCCGAAGCCGAACGACGACACCGCCGCTCGGCGCGGAGTCCCGTTGCGCTCGAACGGCGTCGGCTCCGACGCCAGGCGGAACGGCGACTTCTCCAGCTCGAGCTTCGGGTTCAGCTCCTGCACCGCCGGCTGCGGCGGAATCGTCTTGTGGTGCAGCACGAGCGCGGCCTTGATGAACCCGGCCACGCCCGCGGCCGACATCGTGTGACCGATGTTGGCCTTGATGCTCGAGAGGTAGCACGACGGCTTCGTCAGCTCCGCGCCGGCCTTCTTGTTCCAGAACGACTTGAGCGCCCCGACCTCGACGACGTCGCCGACCGTCGTCGCGGTGCCGTGCGTCTCGACGAACCCGATGCTCTCGATGGGCCACTCGACGTCCTTGTGGGCCCGGGCCATCGCCTCCATCTGGCCTTCGGGGCGGGGAGTCATCGGTCCCTCGCCGCGCCCGTCGTTGTTGCAACCGCTCCCCTTGATGACCGCGTAGATGCGGTCACCGTCTGCCACGGCGTCGGCGTAGCGCTTCAGCACCACTACGCCGACCCCCTCTCCCATCACGAAACCGTCGGCCTTCGCATCGAAGGGCCGACATGCGCTCGAGGGCGAGATCGCCCCGATGCGCGAGAAGCCGACGAGGTTGTCCGGCGTCAGGTTCAGGTACACACCGCCCGCGAGCGCGACGTCGCACTGGCGCGCGCGCAGGTGCACGGTGGCCTCGTGGATCGCGACCAGCGCCGAGCTGCACGCTGCGTCGAGCGTGAACGAGGGGCCGCCGAGGTCGAAGACCTGGCTGACGGTCGCGGCCATCATGTTGAGCAGCGAGCCCGCGATGGTGAACGCGCGGGCGGGCACGGCGTCGGCCACCGCGGCGCGCACGATCTCGGCTTCGGCCGGCGAGAGCGCGTCGCCGAACGTGCCGTCGATGATCGAGGCGGCGCGCAGGCGGGTGGTGAGCAGGTCTTTGTACTCGGACACGCTCGCGCCGACGAACACGCCGGTCTCCGAGCGCGGCAGCGCCTTCTTCTCGTAGCCGGCGTCCTGCAGCGCCTGGCGCACCGTCTCGACCAGCAGCCTGTGCTGCGGGTCGGTCACCTGCACCCGCCGCGGGGCGAGCCCGTAGTGCAGCGCCGCGAACTCGTCGACGCCGTCGACGAAGCCGCCCTTCGTCACGTACGTCTTGTCGATGGCGCGCGCGTCGGGCGAGTAGAACGAGCTGTGCTTCCAGCGCTGATCACCGATGTCGTCGAACGTGATCTCGCCGTCGCGCACCACGCGCCACAGCTGCGTGACGTCTTTGGCGTGGGGAAAACGACAGGCCATTCCCACGACCGCGATGTCGGAGGAGTCGCCCCTCACCCCGGCCCTCTCTCCTACGAGGGGAGAGGGCGGCTTGGTTTCGTTACTCGGCACGCTGCTCCAGGGCGAGCGCCGCACGAACGCGCTTCGGGCGCGGAATGTCGTGGCGGGTGAGCTTCAAGCGCTTGAGCACGGGGCCCCACACCTCGGTGAGGAACACGCCGCGGTCGATTCCGGCGGTGCGCATCACCTCGACGCGCTGGTCGTAGTCGGGCACGAGGTCGTAGGCCGGCATCGTGAACCCGTAGAAGACGGCCGACAGGTCCTCCAGCGTGCCCTCGCGGTCGTCGTCGAGGTAGTGCTGGAAGATGGTCATGTAGTACTGCGCGTGGGCCATCTCGTCTTTGGCGATCAGCTTGTAGGCCTCGGCGAGCGTCTGGTTGCCCTCGGTCTCCGCGAGCAGCTGCTGCTTCTTGTAGATGACGAACGTCGTCATCTCTTGCGCGCAGCCGTACGCCGTCATCTGCCGGCCGTTGTCGAACGGCTTGTTCCACTTCTTCGACAAGATGCGGTCGGAGTAGTCGCGCATCTGCTCTTCGGTGCGGTGGCCGCTCTTCACGAGGTACTGCCAGAGCGTCATCGCGTGCTTCGACTCCTCGTAGCCCCAGTTCGCGCCGAACCACGCGCGCGCGAAGTTGTCGCGGAAGAGCGAGAGGTGCCCGTCGATGTAATCGGGCAGGTACAGCTCGACGCCCATGAACGTCTCCGCGCAGAGCGCGAGCTTCTCGTTGCGCGGCTCGTTCTTGACGGCCGCCCAGTCGATGTCGGTGAAGAGGTTCCACCGCCTCGAGCGCTCGGCGTGCTCGAAGAACGTCATGTACTCGCGGTGAAACTTGTCTTTCAGCGCGCGCGAGAGGGCCATGGCTTCACGCCGCCTTCTGGGCCACCAGCCGGGTCACGAGCTTCGCGAGGTCGCCGAGCGTCTGGATGGACGCGAGGTCCTCGTCGGGCATGCGGATGTCGAGCTTCTCTTCGAAGTAGCTGACGAGCTCCATCACCGCGACGGAGTCGAGGCCGAGCTTCGAGATGACGGTCTCGTTGGTGAGACCCGAGAGCTGCTTGCCCGAGACCTCGAGGGCAGCCTTCTGGAACAGCGCGAGAACGTCGACGGATGCGGACATGCGATTCCTTTCTTCAAACCCAAAAAAACTGCTGACTGCCGACTGCTGACTCCCGACTCCTCAGACGAAGTAGCGGTACGCCAGCTGGAGCTTGTTCACTGCATCGGAGACCGAACGAATCTCGACCGCGTGGGAGGCCACGCGCTTGACGCGGTGCCGGGCGCGGCCGACGAACGACAGCGCGACGTGCTTCGCGAGCGTGAGCCTGTCGCCGTTGGCGCCGAGCGTGCGCGCGCCCTCTTTGCCGACGGTCTTCTCGAGGTACTGAGCGCGGGTCTTCTGGCGCTGCAGCTTGCCGCTCGAGGTCTTGGGCAGCGAGCCGGGCGGCGCGACGACGACGTCGTTCACCGACAGCTGGAGCTGCTCGTTGATGCGCTGCTTGATGGAGTCGATCAGCGCCTGCGGGTTCTGGGTGCGCGACTCGACGACGACGACGACCTCTTCGCTCGAGGCGCCGGGTACGCTGAACGCCACGGTGCTGCCGCGCCGCACCTCGGGCACGTCGTCGGCGAGCCACTCGATGCGCTGCGGGTCGTAGTTGCGGCCGTTGACGATGATGAGGTCCTTCTTGCGGCCCGTGATGTAGACGTTGCCGCTCGCGAGGTAGCCGAGGTCGCCGGTGCGCAGCCAGCCGCCGCCGAACGTGCGCTGCGTGGCCTCCGTGTCCTTGAAGTAGCCGCGCGCGACGCTCGGGCCCTTCACCCACAGCTCGCCGACCTGGCGGTCTTTCAGCCGCCGGCCCTGGTCGTCGAACGCGCCGACGTCGTGGCCGGGGAAGGTTCGGCCGCAGCTCACGAACTCGAGCGCGGAGCCCTCGTCGAGCTTCGAGACGTGCACCGGCTCGGCGCGCTTGCCGGCCTGGTACGCGTCTTTCTCGATGACGTCGGTCGACAGGGTCTCGTCGAGGCCGATGAAGCTGATCGCGAGCGTCGCCTCGGCCATGCCGTAGCAGGGCAGCAGCGCCTCGGGCTTGAGCTTGCACGCCGCGAACTTGTCGGTGAACGCGCGCATCGTGACGGGGTTGATGGGCTCGGCGCCGCAGCCGAAGACGCGCATGCACGAGAGGTCCCACTTCGCCATCTGCTCGGGCTTCGCGCGCTTGGTGGCGAGCGCGTACGCGAAGTTCGGAGCGAACGAGATGGTGCCGCGCTTCCGGTTGATCACGTCGAGCCACAGCGTCGCGTTGCGCACGAACGAGAGCGTGGGAATGAACGTGCACGGGATGCTGTGGAACAGCGGGGCCAGCACGAACCCGATGAGCCCCATGTCGTGGTACAGCGGCAGCCACGAGACGCCGTGATCGACCTCGGGCCGGCCCTGCAGCCCGTCGCGGATGATCGCCCAGCAGTTCGCGCGCAAGCTCGCGTGCGTGACCTCGACGCCCTTCGGGGTCGACGTCGAGCCCGACGTGAACTGCAGGAACACGATGTCGTCGCCGGTGACCTGCGCGGCCTCGCGAGAGGCGCCGGCGGGCGCGGGCGTGCGCAGCTTCTCGGCGGTGATGACGGCCTTGAGCGAGGGAACGCGGGCGGCGCCGCTCCACAGCACGGCCTCGAGCTTCGCGTTCGTCGCGAGGTGCGTGGGCTCGGCGCGGTTCATGATGGCGACGAGCGCCTCGATGTACGAGTCGAGCTTGCCGAGCGAGAGCGGCGGGTAGAGCGGAACCGGAATCACGCCGGCGTACACGGCGCCGAAGAACGTCGGCACGAAGTCGATGCCGTCGGGCATCACGAGCGCGAGCCGGTCGCCCTTCTTCATGCCCTGCGCGCGCAGGTGGGCGGCGCGGTTCCTCGCCTCCTCGTGGAGCCGCTGCCAGCTGTACGTCTCTTCGGTTCCGTCGGCGCCGAGGAATGTGAAGCCGGCGTCGGGGGAACGGCTCGCACAGGCCTCGAGGGCGGCGACGAGATGGGCGTGGTCCATGGGGGGCTCCATGTAGATCTTCGTTGCCGCAAGGGTCAAGGATTGGACCCATCGCCCGAGGGGTCTTTCAGACCTGCAAGTGCACGAGAGCACAGGGAATGACACCCTCGTTTCTCGACAATGCGAGCAAATTATTGCTCAAAAATCATCGGATGGGCGAAGCCAAGTGCTGAGAACGTTGGGGTTGGCACCCAACCGTGACCCCGCCGTTGTTTCTGATCGGAAACTGCACCTCTCAGCGGCTTACGGCGCTCCGCGGGCATGCGCGACGTCAATTTCGAGCAATTTTCTGCTCACATTGACGGTTCTGGGTCGATCTCCTACAAGGCCGGGCATGTTCGAGCCCCAGGCCCAGGCGAACCCCTCGATGAGCACGACCCCCTCCGACGTCATCGTCACGCCGGTCAAGAGCGCCGCCGAGAAGAAGGAGTTCATCGCGTTCCAGTACGAGGTCTACAAGAACGACCCGAACTGGGTGCCTCCGCTCGTGATGGAGCGCAACGACTTCCTCAACGAGAAGAAGAACCCGTGGTTCGAGTTCGGGCGGGCGCAGCTGTTCCTCGCGCGGCGCGGCGGCAAGGTGGTCGGCCGCATCAGCGCGAGCGAAGACACCCGCTACAACGCGTTTCACGAGACGAAGACGGGCTGGTTCGGGCTGTTCGAGTGCATCGACGACCAGGCGGTCGCGAACGCGCTGCTCGACGCCGCGCAGGAGTGGGTGAAGGCGCGCAACCTGAGCCACTTCATGGGCCCGGCGTCGTTCAGCTCGAACGCCGACTGGAGCACCCTGATCGAGGGCTTCGACAAGCCGCCGGTGCTGATGACGCCGTACAACCCGCGCTACTACCCGAAGCTGCTCGAGGGCTGGGGCCTCGCGAAGGCGAAGGACCTGTGGGCGTGGGAGATCGACATCCAGAAGCCGATTCCCGAGAAGGTCGCGCGCATCGCCGAGAAGGTGCGGCAGCGCGAGGGCCTCGTGGTGCGGCAGGCGAACCTGAAGGACTGGGACAAAGAGGTCCGCCGCATCAAGGACATCTACAACAACGCGTGGGAGAAGAACTGGGGCTTCGTGCCCATGACCGAGCGCGAGTTCGATCACCTCGCGAAGGACCTGAAGCAGGTGCTCATCCCCGAGCTCTGCCTCATCGCCGAGATCAACTACGAGCCGGTCGCGTTCTGCATCACGCTCCCCGACGCCAACATCGCGCTCAAGGCCACCGGCAACGGCCGCCTCACCACGTTCGGCCTGCCGATCGGGCTCGCGAAGCTCCTGCTCGCGTCGAAGAAGATCAAGTCGGGGCGGCTCGCCATCATGGGCATCAAGGCCGGCTACCGGAAGCGCGGCATCGACTCGGTGCTGTTCCTCGACACCTTCAACAACTCCCGGAAGCAGGGCTGGTGGGGCGGCGAGATCAGCTGGACGCTCGAAGACAACGACATGGTGAACCGGCCCATCGAGGTCTTCGGCTGCAAGCGCTACAAGACCTACCGGGTGTACCAGAAGGAGCTGAATGGCACGCCGCGCGGCAGCGAAGGCGCTCAAGCGTAGCGAGCCGGCCCCGTTCGCTCCGAAGGCGGTCGACGTCGCGGTCACCGAGGTGACCACGAGCGCCGATCGCGACGCGTTCGTGCGCTTTCAGTTCGACCACTACGCGAGCGACCCGAACTTCGTGCAGCCGCTGATCGCCGAGCGGCGCGACTTCATCGACCCCGACCGCAACTCGTTCTTCAGCCATGCGCGCGGCGCGTTCTTCCTCGCCCACCGCGGCGGCAAGGTCGTCGGCCGCATCGCCGCGATCAACGATGCCCGCTACAACGCGTACCACGAGGTCAGCTGGGGCACGTTCGGGCTGTTCGAGTGCCAGAACGACCCCGGCATCGCGAGCGCGCTGTTCCAGGCCGCGGCCGAGTGGCTGAAGGCTCAAGGGCTGTCGCCGATGGTGGGCCCCTTGAACCTGTCGTTCCACCACGACATCGGGCTGCTCGTGGAGGGCTTCGATCAGCCGCACGGCATGGGCCTGCCGTACAACCCGCGGTACTACGCGCGGCTGTTCGAGACGAACGGGTTCGTGAAGCACAGAGACCTCTACTGCTTCGAGCTCACCAACGAGACGCTGCCCGAGAAGATCACGAAGTTCGCGCAGCGCGTGCGCGAGCGCGGGCAGATCACGGTGCGGCGGGTCGACCCTTCCGGTGTCGAGGAAGAGGGCCGGCGGGTGAAAGAGATCTACAACTCGATGTGCCAGCCCGGCTCAGGCTTCTTCCCGCTCACCGACGCCGAGTTCGACGACGGCGTGAACCGCCTGAGGCCCATCATCATGATGCGGCCGGAGATGTGCTTCATCGCCGAGGCCGGCGGCGAGGCGGTCGCGTACTCGCTCACCGTGCCCGACATGAACATGGTGCTGCGCGCCGCGGGGGGCCGCATCACCCGCTTCGGGCTGCCGATCGGGCTCTTGAAGATGGCCTGGGCCGCGCGCAGCGTCTCGCGCGTGCGCGTGCTGATGTTCGGCATCAAGGCCGGCTGGCGGCGCCGCGGCATCGACGCCCTCATGGTCGACGAGACGTTTCGCGAGGCGAAGCGCCTCGGCTTCAGCACCGGCGAGCTCGGCCTCATCGGGGAAGACGAGACGCTGCTCATCCGCACCGTGGCCTCGACCGGCGGGAAGCGCACGAAGACGTACCGGCTGTACGAGCGGGCGCTGTAGGCCGCTTCAGGGCCGGATGCCGACGAGGAACGTGCCCGGAGCCGCCGGGCAGTACGCGCTGGTCGTGGTGCCGTTGCACGCGCCGTAGACGACCAGCATGCCGTCGGCCCACGCGATGCCGTAGGCGCGCTGATCTCCGGGGGCCTCGAGCTGCGTGAGCCAGACGACGGTGCCGTTCGGCCGGATGCGCGCGACCGCGATGTCGGGGCTGCCGGGCTGGAGCGCGTACGCGGCGCCGTTGATGCGCACCTGCGCGCCGTTCACGTTGAGCGCCACGAACGCGTCTTGCACGAAGGGGCAGGTCGCGACCGGCACGGGGTACATGTTCGTCGGCTCGAGCAGATCGACGAGCGCCAGCTGGGTCGCCGTCAGATTGGAGCTCACGCGCACGAGCCGCGACGCCGCCGCCGACGAGGGCAGCGTGGCGAGCTGCAGGCCCGGGCCCGACGTGATCCGTGCGTGACTCGAGAACGCGGACGGCGCTTCGAACATCACCGCGGGCGAGAGCTGCACGCTCCCCGTCGTCACGTGCGCGAACGCCCAACCTCCACCGTCCGGCGCAGGTGCGGGCAGGTGAGGCGAGCACTGCTGGCCCGCCGCAAAGCTCAACGCCACGAGCAGGACCTCGCCGCCGTCGGGCCCGGCGCTCCGGGCATCGGTGCTGATGAAGGGGGCCGACGAAGAGGTCTCGCTGCACAGGCCGAGCGTCGTGAAGCCTCCCGCGTCGACTGGGAGGAACTTGCCGATCAGCTGGCCTGCAACGAAATCGGAGCCGGCGACATCGAGCCGCAGACCCCGCCGCACCAGGGAGACGTTCAGCCCCCAGCCCGCGTCGAGGAACTCGCCGCGCATCGGGGTGAGGGCGGGGGCCTGGAGCACGTCGAGCCGCGAGCCGCCGTCGTTCGTGTCTCGGATGACGGCGACCAGGCCGTCGCGCGCGTCGAGCTGCGGGAACCCGCCCGGGATGATCATCTGCTGCAGATCGGCCGAGGCCACCGTTCCGCCGTCTCCGCGCACCGCGAGCAGCTTCACCGTGCTCGTCCCAAGCAGCTTCGTGGCCACGTAGAAGTACGGGTCATCGGCGACCAGGCCGCGGAACGAGATGGCCCCAGGCGGCTGCCACGTCCAGGCCACCGAGCCCGCGTCGGCGCTCTCGCAGCGGCCGCCGTCCCACGGAGCCGCGCCTCCCGCGGTGCCGCCCGCTGCGCCGCCCGCCGACCCGCCCGCCCTTCCACCGCTCGTACCCCCGGCCGCACCTCCAGACGTGCCGCCGGCGGCTCCTCCGCTCGTGCCGCCGGCGAACCCGCCCGCGGTTCCGCCTCCGCCTCCGCGGCCTGCGTCGAGCGCATCGTCGAGCAGCTGTTGCCACGGCTCGCACGCGGCGAGCAGCACGCCCACGGCAGGCGCGAGCCAGCGCTTCACGGCCACCGCCCCTCGATCGCCAGGGCCGCCGAACCGGGCCCGACGGCGACCGACGCCGAGACGTTCGAGGGCCCGATCAGCAGCCAGACGAGCGAGGCGACGACGCCGGCGCCGCCCGCGATCATCATCGTCAGCCCGCTCGCCTCGAGCAGGCGGCCGCGGTCGGCGACACCTTGCAGGTACGTCGGGTCGCGCTGGGCCGGCATGCGCAGCTCCGACGCGGCTCCCTTCGAGGCGACGAAGCACGCGGCGCCGACGCCCAGCAGCACGAGCCCCGCGACGCCGGGAAGGAAGCGGGCGACGCCGGGGCCGCTGCGGCTCACGCTCGCGGGCGGCGCGGACCCGGGCGCATCGGACGCGAGCGTGCGCGACAGCTCCTCGGCCTGGGCGTCGAGCCAGTCTTGCAGCGCTTCGTCGTCCTTCAGGCGTTCGCTGACCGACGCCACCACCGTCGCGTCGCTCGCCTGGCGCACGCGCACCGTGACGGTGTAGCCGGCTCCGGTCTTCGCGAGGCTCCCCGTCAGCAGCATGTCGACGCCGAGCGCGCCCGCGAGCTCGGCGAGGCACGACGACTCGGAGCACCCCGAGAGCGCCTTCTGCCGCTCGAGGCCGAGCACCTGCTGAATGTCGCGCTGGGTGACGACGCTCAGCCGGCCTCCCCGGGCGAGCTGCGTGACGAAGCGATCGAGGAACACCTCGCCGAGGCGCTCGTCGATTCCCACGTACAGCCACCCCGTCGTGGCGACCTTCACCGGCGCCGCGGCGATGCCGAGAGCCAGCAGGGCGGGCGCGAGCACCCGCTCCTTATCGCGCGTTTCGTGGCCGACCGTAAGCGAAGAGTCGGTGGTGGAAGTCGTAGGCCGCAGCCTGCAGGCCGCGGGTTTCCGTCTGACACGCGCGCCCGCCGCCGTGGAACACCGGCGCACCACGCTCCGGGGCCGCGCGCGGTTCCGGCGGCACACGCGATGCAAAACGGCGGGGCATGGTCCTCACGGCGCTCTTGATGGTGGCGGTGTCCGGAAGCGAGCTCGTCCCCTCTCCACCGCTGGAGCCCGGGTACGCCGCCGCGGTCTTGGCCCAGGCGGAGCCGCCGAAGGACCCCGACGCCAACGGCCGCGGCTACCTCAAGCACGCCTACGCGCTCGCCTCGGTCGGCACCTCGATGGCGATCGGCGGGGGAATCGGCGTGAGCCTCACGGTGGCCTCGTCGCTCTCGTGCGCCGCGCGACCCGGCTGCCGCGACGAGGGCGGCTCGGCGATGGGCTACCTGCTGTCCGCGCCGTTTCTGATCCTCGGGGCGTCGATGATCGCCTTCGCGATACCGCTCTTCATCAAGGGCTTTCGCGAGCGGTTCGCGGTGCCGGAGTCTCTGCTCGACTGATCAGCGGCGCTCCCGCGCGTCACGCGCGAGAGAGATCGCTTTGACTTCGCCCGAGCGCGCCGCGTACGGTGCCGCCGCATTTCAACCTCCAGGAGGCGGGACACATGGGCAATCTGACGATTCAGAAGGGCGTCTTTCCGGCGCTGATGAGCACCCTCAAGAAGGCCGCCGAAGGCAGCGACGGCAAGAAGGACAGCATCAACGGCGCCGAGCTCGGCAAGGTGCTGAAGAGCGCGCTCAAGGGCATCAAGGACAACTACGAAGGCGCCGACTCCGAGAAGGGCCTCGCCGACCTGCGCAACGCGCTCGTCCGCACCTTCAAGGCGGCCGACAAGAACTGGACCATCAGCTCGACGGGCTACAAGGTCGCGCGCGAGATTCTCGGCACGAAGCTCGACGGCAAGGGCGGCGCGCTCGCGAAGCTCGAGGCGCAGATCCGCTCCGAGGTGCGCGGCCCGACCGTGCGTCCGTACGGCGGCGGCGGTGGCCGCGTCAGCGGCGGCGGCGGCGGCAGCTACGGCGGCAGCTACGGCTCGTTCTCGTGAGTTGAGCGCCGCAGTGCAGCTCCTCCGGGCTGCGGCCGCTCTGGCCGCAGCTTCGGATCGCCGCCTCGCCCGGGCTCGCGTCACGCTCGAGCCCGCGAGCGAGGGCGGCAACAACGTCGTCGCGAGGCTCCGGTGCCGCGGCGGCGTCTTCTACGCGAAGCTCCGCGCGAACCGCTTCGACGAGGCGCCGCGCGAGCGGTGGGCGCTCGCCCGCCTCGCGCAGGCCGGCACCGGGCTCGCGCCGCGCCTCGTTCACTCGACCACCGCGCGCGAGGTGCTCCACGCGCTCGGGGCCCGCGGCGCGTTCTCGCAGCTGCGGCGCGCCGACTTCGACGGCGGCGCCGTGCTCTTCCTCGAGGCCGTGCCCGGCCGGCGCGCCGAGCACCTCGGCGAGCGCGAGCTCGGCGCCACCGCCTCGGCCCTCGCGCGGCTCCACGCGGTGAAGGTTCGCTCAGGCCCGCCGCTGCCCGGCGGCGCGACCGCCTACGCGATGGTCCGCTTCATGGACGGGGCGCTCGACGCGCTCAGCGGCGCTCGGCTCTTCGCAGCGCGCACCGTGAGGCGCCTGCGCTCGTGCGTGCGCTCGGCGCAGCGCCACCTCGACCGCCGCTGGTGGGGGCTCGACGAGGCGGGTCGCGCGCTCTGCCACGGCGACCTGCGCCCCTCGAACCTGCTCTTCGACGGCGGCGAGGCGCGGCTGCTCGACTTCGAGCACGCGGGGCTCGCCGACCCGATGGCCGACCTCTCGCGCTTCGTCACCTTCGCCGGCCTCTCGCCGCCGCAGGAGCTCTGCCTGCTCGACGCGTACTGCGAGGCCACCGGCGCCGCCGAGCTCGAGCGCTACTTCGCCTACCGCCCCATCACGCCCGTCTTCTCGGCCCTCGCCGGAGCGCGCTACCTGCTCCACGTGCTCGACGGCGACCAGCGCGTCGCGGGCGACGGCTGGCTCTTGCGGCGGCGCGCGCGCGTCGAGACCGAGCTCTCGCAGGTGCTCGGCGAGCCGGTGCGGCTCGGCGCGGGCCCCAGGCGGCGCACCCCGCGCAAGGTGGTGGTCGCCATCGACGGCCTCGCCGGCTCGGGCAAGTCGCCGCTCGCGGCCGCGCTCGCCCGGCGTCTCGCCGTACGCCACCTCAACACCGGAGCGCTCTATCGCGCCGCAGCCCTGCTCGCGCTCGAGCACGGCCTCACGCCGGCGTCGGAAGACCACGAGGCGAGGCTCCTGCGGCTGCTGGCGCGCACGCGCCTCACGCTGACCGCCGACGGCGCGGCCGAGGTCGGCGGCCAGCGTCTGTCGGCCTCGCTCGAGGTGCTGCCGGTGGAAGAGAGCGTCGCGCAGTGGGCCGCGCGACCGCGCGTCCGCGAGGCGCTCGTGAAGCTGCTGCGGAGCGCGGTGCGCGTCGACGCCGCGGTCATCGAAGGCCGCGACGTGCAGACGCGGCTGCGCCCCGACGCCTCGCTCGCGCTGTTCGTCGGCGGGTCGGCGGCCGGGCGCAGCGGCGCCGCCGGCCGGCTCGGCGGCGAGCGGCGCGGGCGGCTCTTGCGCGCCTTCTCGCGGCGAGACGCCCTCGACGCGTCGCGCGCGGTGGCCGCCCCGGGCGCGGTGAGGTTGCCGTCCGTCGAGCCCCTCGACGCCACCGTGAATCGCGTCGTGCGCCTGCTGGAGCGGGCGTGATCTCGACCATCCCCCGTATCCCCCACCTGCCCGGCAGCCGCGTCGGCGAGGGCGACCTCGTGCTCTCGGAAGCCGAGGCGCGCGAGTTCACGCGCCGGCCGGTGGTCGTCTGCGAGAAGCTCGACGGCATCTCGCTCACCGTTCGCCGCAACGCGTTCGGCGAGCTCGCCGCCGCACTCAAGGCCGAGTGGCGGCGCGCGCTCGGCGGGCGCATCCAGCGCGCGGCCGACCTGTGGGTCCAGCTCCACCACCGCGCGCTCGACCGCGTGGTGCGGGGCGACGTGCACCTCTACGGCGAGTGGCTGTGGCACCGCCTCGCCGTGGCGTACGACCGGCTCCCCTGCGAGGCCGTGTTCTACGGCCTGCGCCGCGGCGGCGAGGGCGCGCTGCTCCCCTACGCCGCGGTGCGCCGCCGGCTCGCCGGCTCGGGCCTGGCTTGGAGCGAGCCCGTGTTCGAGGGCGTGCTCGGCGCGCGCGGCCTCGAGCGGCTGATGGGGCGCTCGCGCTTCGGCCGCGAGCGCGGCGAGGGGTTCATCGTCGAGCTCTCGGGCCGCTCCGGCGTCCGCTGGGCGAAGTGGGTCCGCCCGACGTACGAGCAGCCGGTGCCGGCGCGGCTGAGCGGGCTCAAGAACGGCGTCGTTGGCCTTTGAGCGTGCCGCGCCTACAGTCGCGGGGCTCATGGCCGCCGACCCGCTCGCGAAACGCCTGAAGGAGCTCGCGGCGCTCTCTGCCGACGAGCTGTGCACCCTCTACCTCGACCTCGTCGACCGCGCGCCGCAGCAGGCTCACGTCGCGGCGCTGGCCGTGCGCGAGAAGGCGCGGGCGGGCGGGGTGGAGCCTGCACAGGTGCCGCTGCTCGAGGCGTGCCTCATCTGCGCGCCCGACCTGAGCTGCGTGGTGCACCTCGCGAAGGCGCTCGCCGCGCTCGGCCGCGAGGCGCAGAGCGCGGTGCCGGCGCTCGTCGACCGGATGCAGTCGATTCAGGTGACCGACGACACGCTGTACTGGATTCTCGACGGCTGCACGTGGGCGCTCGGCTATCTGGGCGGTGACGAGGCCTGCGCGCGGCTCGACGCGTGGCGCGCCGAGAAGCCCGCGCGGGTGGTCGCGCAGGTCGGCTACCAGGGGAGGTTGCCGCGCGCGCACCGCGAGAAGCACTGGGCGAAGACGCTCGAGGTCGTGCGGGAAAAGGCGGCCGCGGCCGACGCGGGCGTGTGGCGCGAGAAGAAGACGACGCTGCAGCCGCAGCAGGACGACGGCGAGCGCGAGACCGTGTCGTGGGGCAGCTGAGCGGGCGCGCGCGTGGATCCGCTCGACGAGCTCTACGGCGCGCCGCTCGACCAGTTCATCGAGACCCGGGACGCCCTCGCCAGGAAGCTGAAGGCCGCCGGCGAGAAGGACGCCGCCGCCGCGGTGAAGAAGGCTCACAAGCCGACGCAGGCCGCGTGGGCGCTCAACCAGCTGCCGCGCGCCGCGAAGAAGGAGCTCGAGGCGCTGTTCGACGCCGCGAAGGCGCTCGCGAGCGGCAAGGACTTCAAGGCCTCGCTCGAGCGGCAGCGCGCCGCGCTCGACGCCCTGCGCGCGAAGGTGGCCGGCGACGACGTGCACGCCGTGATGACCGTGGTGCAGGGCGCGCTCGTCGACGAGCACCTCGGCGAGGCGGTGCGGCTGGGGCGCTTCGCGAAGCTGCCCGAGGCGCCGGTCGGGTTCTTCGGCGCAGCGCCCGAAGGTGCGCCGCCGGTCGAGGTGGCGCCGCCTCCTCCGAAGACGAGCGCTCCGCAGCACGCGCACGTCGAGCCGCTCGCGCCCGCGCCGCCACCGTCGCCGCCGAAGCCGAAGCGCGACCCGCACCGCGAGAAGCTCGAGAAGGAGCTGAAGGAGGCGCAAGACGAGCTGGAGGCTGCCCGGAAGCGGCTGTGGGACGCCGAAGCGCGCGTGCAGAGGCTGAAGGCGCAGCTGACTTAGAAAGTAGGGGCGGCGCCTCCAGCGGGGCCTTCACTCGAACCCGAGGAGGCCGGGGACTCTCGCCGTGACGGTGGACCACCGCCCGGTGACCTCGGCGTAGGGAACATCGGCGGCGTCGACCAGGCCCCAGTTGTTGTTCTCGCCGTCGCTCGGTCTGCCTTCGACGGGGTCGTCGAAGTGCCTCCACCAGTGCAGGCCCAGCACGTACGGGTGTTCGTACGCGTCGCGGACGTAGGCCTCGAGCGCGTCGGCTCGCTCCTTCTGGGTCGAGTACTTCGGGTAGAAGAACGGCTCGCTGCTGCGGAGCCCCGAGTCGGTGGCGCGAAACCCGAACTCCGAGACGATGATGGGCTTGCCGGTGAGCGCGTGGAACTCCCGCAGGAAGTCCGTTGCCGGCGCGAAGGGGCCGAGCAGCGAGTGCATGAGCTCCGGCACGCCGGCGACGAACTCGTAGTTGTTCACGCTCAGCACGTCGACCCAGTCGCCGGCGGCCTGCAGCACCTCGGGCGGCGTCAGAATCGAGACGAGCCGGCAGCCGAGGATCAGGTGGTGCGCGTCGACCGCGCGAATCGCGTCGTGCACCGTGCGGAAGTACTCGGCGGCGACCTCTCTGACGAACAGGCGCTTCAGCTCGTAGGGCCTGCCCTCGCTGACGCCGGGGAGCAGCTCGGTCACCGTCAAGAGCTCGTCGAAGCTCCCGAGCTGCTGGCCCCACTCGGCGTTGAACGCGGCCGGGTCACGACCGTAGTGGCGAGCGAGGAAGTCGACGGTCGCCTTCTTGCCGGCGGCGCCGGCGTCGAGCGTCATGAACTCGTCGAACCACGCGCGGCTCGGCTGTGAGAAGTCGGCGCGCCACCTCAGCTCGTTGTCGGTGAAGAACCCGATCAGCCTGGGGTCGCTCGCGTACGGCGTGATGGTGTCCCGGGCGTGCTGGTACGCGTACGCCTTCCACTGCGGCGAGAAGTAGTCGAGCACATCGGAGTCTTCGAAGTACCCGTCCGAGAACACCAGGGTCAGCGTGTACGGCAGCTCCATCAGCGCGTGGCCTGCGTGTGCGTCACGCTGGGCCTTCCACGACACCAGGCTGTTGAAGCCCCAGGCGCGGTAGCGCTCGGTCACCCGCGCGGCCCAGTCGGCCGGCGACGCGAAGGTGGTGTCGACCGTCCGCCGGTAGGCCGTGCCCGGGTCGCCCATCTTGGTGGAGTTGACCGCGAACGAGAAGAAGAGCCCGCCGGTCGGGGTGACCAGCCAGTCGCGGCCCCGGTCGCTCGTACGCGAGAACCACCCGGTGCCGGCGACCCCGGGAACCACGACGCCGCCGTACCCATCGAATGCGGGCGTCGCCTTCGGCGCCTCACACGCGAGCACGAGGGTGAGGCCGAGAGGACCGAGAAGTCGACCCATGGATTGCCCGACGGAGTCGCCCCGAGCGGAATTGTCGCACCCGCCACGGCCCGGGCCGCTCTCGTACGCTCTGTACGCCGGTAGTAAGACAGCCGCGTGGCATCTCTCTCGGCAGAGCAGCGCAGCGCCCTCGACGCCGAGGTCGACTCGGCGCTCGCCGCCGGCCGCGCGCGCGACGGCCTCGCGAAGCTCATCGAAGGCTACGGCCCCGAGCTGCTCTCGTTCCTCTCGGCGGTGCACCACGACCGCGACGCCGCCGCCGAGGTCTTCTCGCAGACCTGCGAAGATCTGCTCCGCACCGTCTCGTCGTTCCGCCGCGAGTGCAGCTGGCGCACCTGGCTGTACGCGCTCGCGAAGAACGCCGCCCGCCACCACCGCGAGGCGAAGGGCCGCCGCGTCGCCGTCGGCCTCTCCGACGCGCCCGAGCTCGAGGCCGCCCGCCGCACCACCACCGCTCAGTTCCTCCGCACCGACTGGAAGGATCGCTTCCGCGCCCTGCGCGAGACCCTGTCGCCCGAAGACCGTGCGCTGCTCGTGCTGCGCGTCGACCGCGACATGCCGTGGGAGGACGTCGCCCGCGTGCTCGGCGGCTCCACGCCCGCCGCGCTCCGCAAGCGGTTCGAGCGCATCAAGCTCTCGCTGCGAGACAGCGCAGCGCAGGCCGGCTGGCTCGAGCCATGAGCACCGGCCCGTTCACCGAAGATCCGCAGCTCGACGCCCTGCTCAAGCAGATCGCCGCCGTCTCCGTCGCGACCGATCGCGGCGGGCCGGTCGAGCCGCCGCTGCAGGCCGGCACCCGCATCGGGCCGTACCGCCTCGTCGACGTCGCCGGCGCCGGCGGCATGGGCATCGTCTACCGCGCCTTCGACGAGCGCCTCACCCGCGAGGTCGCGCTGAAGCTCTTGCCTCGCGGCGCCGAGCAGAGCCTGCTGCACGAGGCCCGCGCCGCCGCCTCGCTGTCGCACCCGAACCTCGCCTCGGTCTACGAGGCCGGCACGCTCGACGGCCACGACTACTTCGCGATGGAGCTCGTGCGCGGCACGTCGCTGCGCGCCCTCATCACCACCGGCTCCGGCACGCGCTCCGAGCGCCTCGACTGGGCGATCGGCATCGCGAGCGGGCTCGCTGCCATTCACCGCGCCGGGTGGATCCACCGGGACGTGAAGCCCGAGAACGTCATGGTCACGCCCGACGGCGTCGCGAAGCTGCTCGACCTCGGCCTCGCGCGCGGGGCGTCGGCCTCCGCGACGCCGCCGGCCGGCACGCCCGGCTACATGTCCCCCGAGCAGCAGCGCGGCGAGCCGCTCGATGCGCGCTCCGACGTCTGGTCGCTCGGGCGGGTGCTGCACGAGCTCGGCGTGCCCGAGCGCATCAGCCGGCGCTGCCTCGAGACCGATCGCAGTCACCGCTACGCGTCTGCTGCCGAGGTCGTCGCCGCGCTCGACGCCGCGCAGGGGCCGTCGCGCCAGTGGTGGCTCGTCGCCGCCGCCGTCGTGCTGATCGCCGGCGCCTCGGCGGTCATCGCGGCGAAGAGGCCGGCCGACCCTCCGCGCACGCCGCCCGCGCGCCGGCTCACCGGTCACGCGATGACGCGGCCGTTCAGCGACGCCGCGCTCTCGGCCGACGGCAAGACGTTCGCGTACGTCGACGACGACGGGCTGTTCCTCGCCGACCCCGCGCAGCCCGAGCGCGTGCGCCGCGTCGTGCTCGACGAGCCGGCGGGCGCCGTCGAGCCGGGCCGCACCGGCTTTCACGTGCTCACGCCCAACGCCCTCTGGCACGTCGACGGCGAGCAGCGCACGCTGTTGTACCGCGGCGCGTTCAAGTACGCCTCGCCGAGCGCCGCGCGCGACCGGCTCGTCAGCATCGAAGGCTCGCGCGCCGTCGTCCGCAGCCTGCCCGGCGGCGAAGAGCTCAGCGCCGTCACCCACCCGCCCGAGCGCGCGCTGCACGCCGCGCGCTGGTCGCCTGCGGCCCCGCTCTATGCGCTCTCGTGGTCCGACCGGAGCACCGGCGAGCTCAAGAAGCACCTCGAGCTGTGGGCACCGGGAGACGACGAGCCGCTGTGGGCGCTTCAGACTCAAGCGCTCGCCCAGGGCTACTCGCCGGTGGTGTTCGGCTGGTCGTCGCGCGGGGCGCTGCTCTACGCGCTGGCCGACGCGCCCGGCGAGGGCAACGGCGCGTCGGTCTGGTCGCTCGACGGCCCGAAGGCCGAGCCGAAACTGCTCGCGCACGTCGACGGCCACGTCTACCGCATGCTCGGCCGGTCGGACGACGGCCAGCTGCTCACGCTCCGCGAGAGCACGCACCTTCGCGCGCAGCTCGCCGACGTCGCCGAAGACGGCGCGCTCTCGAACGCGCGCACGCTCACGCAGAGCGAGCTCGACGAGCGGCCCACCGGCTGGGAGTCGGCGAGCTCGGTGCTGCTCATGTCGCTGCGCGACTCCGTGCCGCGCCTCGCCCGCCGCGAGCTCGGCCGCACCGACGCGCAGTGGATCGACGCGCAGGGCTGGGCGCAGACGTGGCCGGCCTCGACCGGCCGCGACGGCGAGCTCGTGTACTGGTGGGCCGCGAAGGGCGCCGGCCCGCTGCGCTGGAGCCTCGCGCTCCGCCAGGGCGCCGCCGAGCGCACCCTCGAGGTGCCCGCCCCGGTGGAGGGCTCGCTGTCGACGCTGTCTCCGCCGCCGTACGCGCAGCGCGTGCAGTGCGCGATCGCCACGCGCGCGTGCGTGCTCGCGCGCATGCAAGGCGGCTTCGTGGAGCTCTACGACCTCGCGCTCGACGGCGGCCCTCCGGCGCTGCGCTTCAGCTTCCCGGCTCCGGCCACGGTGACGCTGGTGTGGGCGGTGTCGGCCGACGGCGCGCGCATCGCGGTCGCGGACTCCGGCGCGAAGGTCCGCGTGCTCGATGCCACGGGCGCGACGGTGCTGGAGCGGCACGTCGTAGAGGTGAAGGAGCTCCGCGGGCTCTCGTTCGACGCCGCCGGCACCGGCTTCTACGTCGCGGGCATGCGCGAAGACTGGCAGCAGACGATCGGCTGGCTGCCCGCCGAGGGAGCGTTCGCGCCGCTGCAGACGGCTCCGTCGGCATTCGCCGAGCTGCACCTCTCGCCCGACCGGCGCGCGCTCGTCTACCTCGAGAAGGAGTTCGACGCCGATCTCTGGTTGACGCCGGCCGAGTGAGCGCTCGTCAGAGCGTCGCGATGCCGCACCAGAGCAGAAAGGCGCCGGCCGCGACGGCGAAGAACGTGGCGGCGGTCAGCAGCGGCGCCATGAGCTCGGGGCTCCTCGGGTCGGCCCAGTACACCACCGACAGCCCGCCCCAGAGCAGCGCGCTGGTGGCGGACACCGCTCCGATGGTGACGCTCAGCAGCGAGATGAGGCGCGCCTCGGGGCGCTGCTGCCACTCGACGCGCGCGACCGGGTCTTGCGCCGCCTGGAGGAGCGACGGGCCGTCCTGCGCGGCGAGGAGCATCAGCGTGGCGATGGCGTGCATGCGGTACCGCTAGCCGGGGCGGAGCCGGCGGCCAACGCGGTGATTCGACGGCCGGCGCATCGGAGCGACGTCACAAACGGCGGCTCGTCCGTCTACCGCCGCCATGACTGGGAAGATGAGTGTCTTGGCGGGCTTGTTGATCGTGGCCGGTTGTTCGGGGGCCGTAGCGCCGCCGCCGCCGCCCTCCGATGCCGGTGAGCAGCCGCCCGTCGACGCGGGCGTCGAGCCCGACGCCGGCGCCGTGCCCGATGCGGGCACCGAGCCCGATGCTGGAGCTCCGGACGCGGGTCCGCCCGACGCCGGCCGCACGCCGCCCCAGCTCGCCTGGCGCAAGGTCGCCGAAGATCCGCCGTCGCGCAGCAACCACGTCAGCTTCTACTGGCCGCCGCTCAAGCGCGTGCTGATGTTCTCGGGCAACCACGTGACCGGCCCCATTCACGACGCCTGGTCGTGGGACGGCACCGCGTGGCAGCCGCGCCCCCTCGGCGCCACCGAGTACCCCGAGCGCAAGAACGCCGGCCTCGCCGTCGACTCCGCCGGCGGCCAGGTCTTCGTCTTCGGAGGCACCTGGTCGGGCTACCCGGTGGCCGGCGGCCCGCACGTCGTCCGCGTCCTCGGCGACACCCAGCGGTGGGACGGCACCGGGTGGACCGAGCTCCAGCCCGCCGCAGCACCGTCTCCGCGCGGAGGCGCCGCGATGACGTGGGACTCGGCGCGCGGCCAGGCCGTGCTGTTCGGCGGCAGCGACAACGTCTCGACCTTCGACGACACCTGGACGTTCGACGGCACGACGTGGACGCAGCGCACGCTGACCACCCACCCGTCAGGGCGGATCAACGCGCGCATGGCGTACGACCCGCTGCGGCAGCGCGTCGTGCTCTTCAGCGGCCAGGCGATCGCTCCGACGGGCGCCGCGGTGAACCTCGCCGACACCTGGGAGTGGGACGGCACCGAGTGGCGCGACGTCACGGCGCTCAGCGCCCAGCCCGAGGGCCGCGGCCACCACACGCTCGCGTGGGACCCGCGCCGCAACAAGGTGATGCTGATGGGAGGCGCGCGGCACTTCGCTCCGCTGCCGCCGGGCAGCGCGATCGGCGACCAGTGGGAGTGGGACGGCGCCACGTGGTCCGCCGTCACCCCCGCCGGGCCGCGGCCGCCGCCGCGCACCGCGACGTCGCTCGCGTTCGACGCCGAGCGCAGCGTGATGGTGCTGTACGGCGGCTTCGACGACTACGACCTCTCGGACCTCTGGGAGTGGGACGGGCAGGCGTGGACCGAGCGCACCACGCAGCCCGTGCCGCGCAGCGACTTCGCGTTCGCGCAGGCGAAGCCCGGCGGCGACGCGCTGCTCTTCGGGGGGTACATGGCCGGGGGCGGCCTCTACCTCTCCGACAGCTGGCGCTTCACGCAAGGGACGTGGCGGCGGGTCGGCGGCGCTGCGCCTCCGTCGCGCAGCACGGCCAGCCTCGCGTTCCACGGTAACGACGCGCTGCTCTTCGGCGGAGCGGGCAAGCAGGGCACCGCGACCGTCCTGCGCGCCGACGCCTGGCTGCTGAAGGAAGGCGAGAGCGCGTGGCGGCCGGTGACGGGCACGCTGCCGCCGGCGCGGCGCGCCGCCGCGATGGGCTACGACCCCGACCGGCGCATCACGGTGCTCTTCGGCGGCCGCACCGCGAGCGCGGCGCTCGGCGACACGTGGGTGTGGAACGGCACCGAGTGGGCACAGCTCATGCCGCCGGTGTCGCCCTCGGCGAGGTACACGGCGAAGCTGATCTTCGACCCCGTGCGGAAGCAGCTCGTGCTGCTCGGCGGCATCCTGCAAGACAGGACCGTGCCGAACGACAGCTGGGCCTTCGACGGCGAGACGTGGCAGCTGCTCGACGGGCTGACGGCGGCGCCGACGCCGCGCGCGTACAACGCGGTCGCGTTCGACTCGTACGGTCGGCTGCTCTCGTGGGGCGGCCTGCGCGGCAGCGCGGTGGCCGGCGACCTCGGCGTGCGCGACGGCGCCACGTGGTCCGAGGTGCCGGCGGGTCCGTCGCCGCGCTTCGACGCGTCGTGGATCGACCTCGGCGACCGCTGGCGCACGGTGTTCGGCTCCGACTCGGACTTCTCGACGCGGTGGAAGGACCACGCCGACATCTGGGAGCTGGCCCCCTGAGTTGGTGCGACCGTCACTCCCGACTCCCGACCTCAGGATTGATCACTTCGCACCGCCCAGCACCCTCATGGCGGCGTCGAAGCCGCGGCGCGCTGCGCAGAACTCGTCGTAGCCGCGCCCGATGGTGATCCATCCCGGCTCTCCGTTTCGTTTCAG